>JACCDT011034123.1_pt1 | contig 13978 bp, 16 predicted proteins | sample 7446291 | NCBI WGS metagenome assembly JACCDT01 (sample SAMN15323446, study PRJNA562643) | freshwater metagenome | isolation source: river surface water | place: USA:Blue River Watershed | collected 2017-08-17
ACAGGCTCTCGACGACGAACGTCACCGGGACCGGCAGCCGCGTCCTTATCAACACGAACACCTTCACGGCGAGCTCGTCCGGCGGGCTCCTCCTCACCTACACGAACGACTTCAAGAACCTCACGAGAGTCCGGTTCACGACGACGACCACGCTCCCGACGGGCCTCACGGCGGGCACCACCTACTGGCTTGTCCGGGCGAGCTCGACGACGGCCCACGTGGCGACCTCCTACGCCAACGCGCTCGCGGGGACCTACGTCGCCTACACCGACGCTGGAACCGGGACGCACACCCTGACGATCCGCCCGCGCGGGGACGGGGTCGGGGCCGAAGCCATGTTCGTCGTCCAGACGGCGCCGACCGGCGGTGGGCCCACGCTCTCGGCGAGCAGCTACACGAACAGCGGCGGGACCAACAGCCGGGCCTTCCAGGGCTCTGTGACGCTGGGGGCTGCGGCCGACGCCTACGCGGCGCGCATTCTCCACTCGGGGAACGCGGCGGGCCGCTACGGGGCCTTCCTGCCGAAGCAGGGCGGGGACGCCGGGATTCTCTCGGTGGAGTCCTTCACCTGGTCGGCCGGTTCGGCCTACACTGGGTCGGGGGTCGTGGCCCTGGTGCTGGCCAAGCCGCTCCTCGAACTCCCGCTGCACGTCACGGGCGGCACGTCGATCGTCGACTGTGTTAACCAGCTCCCCTCGCTCCCCCAGGTTGAGGACGGCGCCTGCCTCACGTGGCTCCTGTTCGGCACCGGCGCGACCACGACGGCCTCGCCCTTCACCTCGTCCCTCGACGTGGTCTGGCAGGGGTAGGCCCGTGCTTCTCGGGAGCGGCGTCCGCCTGTTCTCGGCCTCCCCTGTCCGGGTGGTCGGGCTCGCCTCCTCGCTGGGCATGGACAAGGTCGCCTCCCGGAACAGCGGTTCCTCCCGCTCCCTCATGGACGGCGATGGCTCGTGGGACGGCACGGGGTCGGTCGCCTCGAAGGACGCGATCCCCCGTGGCTACCTACACCCGGCCGCGTGGGTCCTGCCGCGCGTGGCTGGCGGGATCGCCGCCGGCCGTGGGCGGATCGCGGGCGAGGGGGACGTCTCGGCCGCGAACCTGGCCGGCGGATACAACCTGGAAGCGGCGCTCACGGGCGCGGGCGACCTGACGAACGCGGCCCTGGCCCTGGTCGTCTCGGCTGTAGCCTCCCTCTCCGGGTCCGCGTCCCTCGTGGCGGACGTCACCGGCAAGCTCGAGGCCGCCGCCGCGCTCACAGGCTCGGCAAGCGTGGCTGCCGCGCTCGGCGCCCTGGCCGACCTCGTGGCCGCCCTTTCCGGGAGCACGACCGTCGTGGGCGTCCTGACGGGCACGGGGGCCATGTCCTCGGACGTCAACGCCGCGTCAGAGCTCACGGTCGGCGCGATTGCCGACGCGGTCTGGGACGAGGTCCTCTCGGGTCACCTGACGGCAGGGACCACGGGCAACGCGCTCAACGGGGCGGGCTCGGCCGGGGACCCATGGGGAACGGCTCTGCCTGGGGCCTACGGGGCAGGGTCGGCGGGCAAGCTGATCGGAGACCTGCTCGCCTCGGGCTCGGTGGACGGGCTCGACGTGCTCGAGGCCCTGCGGATCGGCCTGGCCGTGCTAGCAGGCAAGACCAGCGGCTTCGCCTCGGGCGCGGGGACTCGCGTCGTCCGGGCCGTGGACGACTCCAAGGACCGGCTTACGGTTGTTCAGGACGCCAACGCGAACAGGACGAGCACGACGCTGGACGGCGCCTAGAGGTCCAGGAGCGCCAGGGCCAGGAGGATCTCCTCCTCGTCCTCGGAGAGCGCGACGGGCCTGGGCTGGTCCATTTCAGGCCGCCAGAAGAACCCGATACCTCCCCCAGGCTCATAGGCAGGTGAGACCGGGGAGTCCCCGCCGCCGAGGAGCGAGGCGAATAGGGTCCCGCAGATACCGCCGAGGATGTCCACTAGCCGGGCCGCCTGGCTTCCGTGTGCACCGTGCCAGGGAAACACTCATTGATCAGACCGTGCGACTTCTCCTCCACGAGGCGCCCGGCCGGAGGAATAAGGACGTCGCAGCACCCGCCCCAGCAGCACCCGTAGGCGACCGGATCCGTCGAGCCGTTCGCGTTGCGCATGAGGTGCCAGCAGTGGCGGTGAGGCTCATTGCGAACCATCAGACTCTCTCCTGGGCGGCCTTCTTCTTGGCCTGCTCCTGCAATTGGGCCTCCACCAAACGACGGACCACGACGGACCTGGGTCGGCCCTCGCGGTCCATGATTTCCTCAATCCGCCTGATTGTGGAGTCGCCTACGCAGGTCGTGACCAAGTGCCGCTTCTTCTCTGACTTGCCCGCCACGCTGGAGAATCTATAGCAGGGCTCCGACCGGCCCTCGGCCTACCTTTGGGCCGTGCTGATTCACCTCCAGGAGAGCGTCTCGGCCAAGCCCTCCCGCGTGCGCGCCACGCGGGACGAGTCTGGCCGTCTGTCCGCTCTCGTCCTGGAGGGCGTCAAGTTCCTCGGGGCCCGCTCGGTCAACACGAACCCCGACGGGACCAAGAACGAGTACCCGACCGCGACCCGCCAGGCTGCCCTCCCTCTCTATGAGGGCGTGTCGGTCTACCTGAACCACCGTGCCCCCGGCTCCAAGGCCGAGCGCGGCTACCAGGAGAAGCTCGGCCGACTCCGCGAGGTCCGCGCCGAGGAGTCAGGCAGCTACGGGAGCCTCCACGTCAATCCGCGGCACCCGCTCGCCGAGCAGATCGCCTGGGACGCGGAGAACGCGCCCGACTCGCTCGGCCTCTCGCACGACGCCAACGGCACCGGGAGGGCTCAGGGCCGCTCCCGGCTGATCGAGGCAATCACCAAGGTGAACAGCGTGGACCTGGTCAGCGCCGGGGCCACCACCTGCTCGCTCTTCGAGTCCCGGGAGGGCTCTCGCATGCTCGACCACAAGGCGCTCCTGGACACCCTCACGGCCGAGGGCGACCCGGCCGAGAAGATCGCCAAGGCCGTCGAGGCGCTGAAGAGCGTCTCGGAGGCCCCCGCGCCCACTCCGGCCCCGGCCCCCGCGGCCGGTGAGACCAAGGAGTCCGAGGCCCCGGCCGAGACCGGCAACCTGGCCGAGTCGCTCCGCAAGGAGCTCGACGACGTCAAGACCGCCCTGGCCGAGGAGCGCGCGAAGCGCGAGACGGCCGAGCGCGTCGCCCAGCGCGACGCACTCCTGGCCGAGGCCAAGCTCCCGGCCGTCGCCGTGACCGACCTCCTCCGGGAGGCCGTGCGCGAGGCCAAGGACGAGGCGAAGGCGAAGGCCCTGATCGAGGAGCGCAAGCGGCTCGTGGCCCACCAGCGCCCCGTCTCCGGCCCCCCGGCCCAGAGCGGCCAGGCGAAGGCCGACCCCAAGACCGTCGACGAGTTCATGGCCCGGCTGGGCTAGGAGGACCCCATGGCGAACACGTTCACCGGCAAGCGCAGCGACGGGGCCATCCGGGTGCCCGTCGGTTCCTCGACGGTGGTCGAGGTCGGCGACCTCCTCTACTGGGACGGCTCGGCCAACGAGGCCAAGCCGTTCTCCTCGCAGACGGACAACACGTCGGAGGAGCGCAACCAGGCCGAGGCCGCCCGCCTCTTCCTCGGCGTGGCCATGACGGCCAGCCCGAGCGGGAGCACGACGGACCTCCTGGTGTGCGTCGACCCGAGCTACGAGTTCGAGTACACGATCCCGTCGACCACGATCGACGTGGGCGACCTGCTCGGCGCCTCGGAGAACGCGGCTGGCGACGGCCTGGAAGACCAGCAGCTGGAGTCCGTCGGGTCTCAGGACCTGGCGATCTTCGCCGTGTCGAAGTACGGCGCGTCGCAGACCACGGCCCGCTGCAAGATGATCCGCTCGGTCGCCTGGGCCGCGGACAAGAAGATCAGCCGCTTCCAGTCGACGACCTCGACCCTGGCCGGCGCGCTCGTGCTCACGCACGACAGCAACCAGCTCCAGTTCCTCGACCCGGGCGGCGCTGGCCGCAACGTCGACCTCCCCGCCGAGGAGGAGAGCGACGGGCTGATGTTCGTGATCGTCAACCGCGCGGACGCGGCCGAAGACCTCACGGTCCGCAACGACGCCGCCGGCACGGTCGGGACCGTTTCCCAGAACGAGATCGGGATCTTCGTCTGCAACGGCGTCGCCTGGGCGTCGTGCGTCGGCGCCAACACCTAGTAGGAGGACCCATGCTCACCGCGAACAAGCCGAAGAACGCTCGCGAGCTGCGGGCTCTCCTGTTCGACTCGGACGGCAAGCGTCGAGGCGACTCGTTCGACCTCTTCGAGGCCGCCTGCCAGGAGGGCCGGCTGCGGCTCTCCGACTTCTCCGTGCAGGACATCGCCAAGGCCTTCCTCGGCGACTCCTGGGAGAAGCAGTTCACTCAGCTCTCGCTGAGGGAGTCGATCGAACTCCGAGAGGCCGGGTTCCCCGTGACCTCGTCGGTCTTCCCCCAGATCACGAGCCAGCTCCTCTTCTCGGAGATCCGGGCTCAGTTCATGGCCGAGGCGAACGTGTTCTCGCCGATCGTCCCGGTGATCAAGAGCACGATCCGTGACGCCGAGATCGTGCCCTCGATCACGAACCCGGACCCGGACGGGGCCCAGGACGTCCTGGAGGGCCAGGAGTACCCGACGGTCGGCGTGACCGAGGAGTACTTCACCCTCCCGGCCAAGACCAAGAAGGGCATGAAGATCAACCTCACCCGCGAGGCGATCTTCCACGACAAGACGGCCATGCTCGTCGACGCCGCGCGGAAGATCGGCGAGGCCCTCGGGTCGGCCCGCGAGAACGCGGTGATTGACGCCCTGATCGGCCAGACGAACAACTACAGCCGCAACGGGACGCCGACCAACACCTACCTGACGGCGGGCGCCTACATCAACAACCAGTCCTCGCTGGCCCTGGAGGACTGGACCGACGTCGACGCGGCCCTCCAGCTCTTCGTCGACATCCTGGACCCGAACACGAGCGAGCCCCTCAGCTTCCAGCCGAAGCACCTCGTGGTCATGCCCTACAAGGTCCACACGGCCCGCCGGATCATTTCGGCGACCGAGGTCCGCACGGCCCAGAACGCCGCGGCCGGGACTCGATCGGAGGAGACGATCAGCCCGAACCCGATCACGGCGCTTGGCCTCCAGCTCCTCTCGTCGATCCGCCTCTACCGCCGCGTGCTGGCGGGCCCCGAGTCGGTGGCCGCGACGGCCCGTGAGGGCTGGTTCCTCGGCGACCTGACCAAGGCCCTGGCCTGGTACGAGTGCTGGCCGCTCGAGCTCGTCCAGCGCGGGCGCGACTCGCAGGACGGCTTCGATCGCGACGTGGAGATGCAGTTCAAGGCCTCGTACTACGGCGTCGCCGCGGTCCGTGAGCCCCGCTACGTCGCCCGCCTGGAGTCGACCGCGTGGTAGCCGCGGCCAAGAAGTACCGCGTCGGCCTGCGGAGGCACCCGATCACCGTCCTCGTGGACGCGGACAAGCGCGAGTATTACTCGCGCCCCGTGGCCACGATCGGTGGGAAGGTCCGCCCGCGCTTCGACCTCACCGGCTTCCTCTGCGATTGGGTGGAGGTCAACGCCCTTTCGGAGCACGACGCCCAGGGCCTCTTCCGGGAGGCCTTCGGGATCGGCAACTCGACCGCGGACTTTGTGTCCTCGGAGGTCGGCGACGCGACCGGCGAGCGTGGCGTGATTCACGCCGGGCCGCCCCTTGGGGCCAAGGCCCGCGAGGAAGTCGTCCAGCAGCCCGCCCGCAAGCGGCTCCGCTCCATGGCCACGATCGGCCAGGGCGCGGACACCCAGCAGGAGGCCGAGGCCGAGCAGGACCAGCCCAGGAAGCGCCGCGGCGGGCTCCGGTCGGAGTAGCCGCCCGTGGCTACCGCGATCTCTAGCGAGAACTTCAAGGCGGCCCTGGGCGAAGTCTACGACGCCCTGGCCGCCGAGAACTGGTCCGAGGCGTACCGCTGGCTCTCGCTGGCCGACGCTCAGCTGGCCGGACTCGCGGCTAGCAGCCAGATCGACGGCGCCGCTATCACTCGCCGCCAGTCGCTGGAGGCTCTCCGCAAGGCCGTCGACGCGGCGAAGGCCAGGAGCGCGGGGAGTCGGTTCGAACTGCACTCGCGGTGGGTGCCTTAACGAGGGCCCATGGCCACCGAGTTTGACGTCGACTGGGCGGACGCTGCTTCCGACCTCCTCGCCGAGCGTGGGGAGGCCGGAACGCACGTCGACGAGTCCGGGACGCAGACGCCTGTCTCGATCGCCGTCGTGGTCCAGGTCGGGGCTCTCGACAACACCGATAGGGCGATCGTCTACGCCAAGGAAGAAGACATTCCTTCCGCCGTGGCGCGCCAGCACTACTTCCTGCGCGAAGGGGGCACTACCCGGCTCACGGTCGTAGACGTGAAGGTCCGCCATGGGTGGGTGAGATCCCTCTGCCTGTCCAGGATCGAAAGGACGTAGCCAACGGCCGGTTCTGACGTCTCTTTCGCGAACGCCTGGGCGCAGTGGGCCGCTACGATCAAGATCGTTAACGCGTCCCAGAGCTTCGGGTCCGTGAACACCCCGAACCTCCTGGATATGGAGGACGCGCTTACCACGATCTTGGACGGCGAGTTCACCCCCGGGGCCCTGGAACTCGTGCGCGCCGGTATCAGCAGCCGCATTGCGGCCGGCCTGACCCGCGAGTCCCTGCGCCAGATGTTCCGGCCCTTCCTCCTCGAGGTCCTGCGGACGATCTCCTCGCAGGAACTCTCCCAGAACGTCTCGGACGAGCGGGCCCTTCGAGTGATCCGCCAGTACATGGAGGACAACACCGAGTCGATCAAGACCGCTTCGCCGACGTTCGACACGTCAGCGACCGGCACCGTCACCGGCACCGGGGCCATCTCCCGGCTCACGGTCGACAAGGACAGCAACAACCTGGAGTGCTTCGGGGTCGAAACTAAGACCTTCGTTTGCGACCTGGACCAGAACAACGGCCGGCAGAAGCACAACGAGCGCTTCGAATTCCGGTTCGGCCCCCTGGACGCCTCGGGCCTCCAGTTCACCGGCACTGGCGGGACGCTCTCGGTCGACTCGCTGCACTGCAAGTCCTCCCCGATCCTCCGAAACCCCTCCTTCGAGGAGGGGGCCCTGACGACTAACACGGCCCTAGCCTCCACGACCCAGATCACGGGGTGGACGGCCACGACGGCCGCCAACTGGAAGACCAGGAGCACGTCCGGGTACTACTACCGCGGTTACCCGGGCGCGCCTTCCACCCTTTGGGGCCTGGAGTGCATTGCCTCGGACACGCTGACTCAAGCGGTCCTGACGGCCAACCCCGGGGCGACCTTCCCGCCTGAGACCCCATTCCACATTCAGGTTGCTTGGCAGCGCAAGAGCAGCGCGACCGGGAATCTGGTCCTGCACCTCGGGTCCCAGTCCACGACGGTGGACATTTCGACCGGCACCAACGACGTCTGGAACATTCTCCAGCTCGACCTGGACTCGTCGAGGTTCTACGACAACTTCAAGGAAGACGACCTCGACGTGAAGCTCGAGGTGACGTCGCTGGCCACTGGGACGGTGGTCGTAGACGACGTGGTCTTGGCCCCCATGGTCAACCTGGACGGGACCTGGTGGGCGGTGGTCGGAGGCGCCACCCCCTGGCTCAAGGGCGATACGCGGATCTTCTCGGCTGACGCGCGGGGGGCCACAGCGATCATCAATTACTGGCTCTGGAGGGCCTACGGGGACCTCGTAGTTCCCATGCTCGGCTGGTTCCCCACGTCCGGGACGCCGTCGATCGCGGACCCGTCGTGATCCGTGGGCGCTCCTGACGAGAACGCAGGCACGCTCTCGGCCGGGCGCCTGGCCTACGGGTGCACCGACCTTTCGGCCGTCTGGCCACACGGCGGAACTGGCCTCGGACTCGTGGGCCAGGTCTTCCTCTTCCCTCAGCGGCGGTGGGCCGGGCTTCCGTTCGAGGAGACCAACTCCACGGGGGAGGTCATCTGGCTCGGCGGTGACCTCGTGGTTTCGCTGACCCTGGAGGGCTGGGACGAGGCCGCCATGGCCGCGCTCAATCCCAACACGGCGACGTCAAGCGGCCGAACGATTGTCGAGTGGCCGGGCTCGGACTACGTGGCTGGCGCCCCGGTTACCCCACTCCAGTCCGTGGTCTTCACCCCCTGGGACACGACCAACGGGAAGGGCTTCGTGATCTACCGAGCCGCCGGACTTCCAGACCTGAATCAAGCGCTGGCCTTCTCGGCCTACCGATTCCTGGAGGTCCCTGCGGTCCTCGTGGCCGTCCCCGGGGACTCCTCGGACCGACTGGGAAAGCTCAGCAAGTTCTCGGACCTGACCCTGTGAGCCCGATCGAGCAGGTAGCCGCGGTCGACAAGATCACGCCCGCCGAGGCGTCGGCTCTCTTCGTCGAGTCCGGCCTGTCGTCCGTTGACGAGTGGCTTGGCTTGGGCCTCATGGGCCGAGCTCGGGTCATTGCCGCCAAGAGGTCGCGCGAGGTCCAGGCGCTCGAGGACGCCGGCCAGGACGTCGCCGCGGCCCGCCTCTACGCCTCCGTGGACGGCGGCAGGGCATGGGCGCGCCTCATGGCCGCCACGGTCGGAGCCAAGGTCGCCCAGGTCCTCCGCGAGAGGCAGGGGGGCTAGGCCATGGCCAACAGCTTCGCAGAGGCTCTTGCCGTCGCCGCCCGCGAGCTCAATCAGGCCGCGAAGGAACTGCGCCGCGCCGGTGGCGGGGCGGGTCTCGCCGGTGCCGGGTCCGGTGACTCCGGCCTGGCCGGGATTGCCGGCGCCGTCGCTAGTGGCCGGTCGGCCATTGCCGCTGCCGGACCGGCGGGGATTGCCCTCGCGGCTGGCGGCGTGGCGGCCGACGCGATCAACAGCGCGGCCCGGTTCCTCACTCCGGCCGCGAACGCCTTCGCGACCACCGGGACCAGCCAGGGGGTCGCCTCGGCCGTGAATCAGTCGCTCATTGGCGCGGTCGGATCGACGGCGATCGGCGGACTCATTCTCGCGGGAACCGGCGTCGCGGCGGCCCAGGAGACGACCCAGCGCGCGGCCGGTCGAGTCGGGGCCGTCACCGAAGACCTGGCTCGCTACGGAGTGGAGATCGCCGACGACTTCCGCAAGCGGCTGGCAGACGTCTCCCTGGAGCAGGAGACCCGCGTTGGCAAGGAGCGCGGAAAGGTCCAGGAACTCCTGGGGTCCACCGACGCCCTGGAGAAGGCCCGGCCCGAAGGGGCTGGGGCAGTGTTCGACGCGATGCTCACCGTCCTTCGCTCCATTGAGTCCAAGATCGTGGCGCGCGGGGGGGCTCCCTAGTGGCCCGCCTAATCAAGATCACGTATGGCAACGGGGGCTCCCCGCTGGTCATTGGCAAGGACCAGACAGACACGTCCTACGTGCTGACCGACCGCTACAAGGTCGTGTCCAGCTACACCGAATTCTCGATCTCCTTCGACGTCGTGGTGAGGAACGCCACCCGATCGACCTTCCTCGCCTCTGAGGCGGCGCTGGTCTCGGCCTTCCGCCAGCCCGACCAGAAGCTCGAAGTCTTCCTCGGCTCCACCACGAGACACACCTTCGACCCCTCCTCGTCGGTCAATACCGGGTTCTCCCAGCGTCCGACCTGCACCAAGGTCGACGGCGAGCTGAACACGGCGAACTCGGCCCTCTACCGAATCGGGGTCACCGTCCAGCTCCCGGCCGACCTCTCAGGCCGGGACGGCCGCCAGTCGTCTACCGTGACGGTGGAGGCCACCCCGGCCGGCAAGCGGACCGTTGTCATTGAGGGCACCTACACGGCCCTCACCTCGAACTCAGCGTACGCGCAGTTCGTGGCCGCGGCCGGGACCTACTGCGATACCGTCATCTCTGCGCTGGGCGGGACCTACAACCTGATTTCCCAGGGCGGGACGGCCCAGGGCGGCTTCTCCTACGACGACCAGAACAAGGTGCTCAGGTTCCGTCGGGTCTACGAAGAGGTCCTCTACCGGGAGTCCCTGGCTGGTGGGGACCACGCCTCGATCAAGGGCGCCCAGATCAACATTGACCGGACGACGCCGGAGAACCGAGGGCCGTCCGGCTTCGGCGTCCGGCCCCTCGAGCGGCTCCGGGCCTCCTACTCGGCCACGGTCGACCGGTCGGTGACGGACATTGCCGGTCTGTATCAGTCCACCGTCCGGCCGCTCCTCCTGGCCGAGCTCCAGAACGTGTCCGGCGGGACCGTGGTGGTCACCGGAGAGACCCCGTCCTACGTCCCGACCGAGAACGTCCTCCGGGTCGTGCTGGACGTTGCCTGTGACCTGGGTGGCTCGTTCTACGCGGCGTCTCTCAGGACCCAGGACTACCTCCGTCACGGGAAGATCCTGGTTCCGGTCTGGAATGACGACCCCTACGCGCGCGACCTCTATCGGGGCCCGGCCACCCACGTCAAGACGGTTACCCGGTTCACCGTCGCCAAGGTCGGAGCGGCGGGCGGTTCAGGAGTGGCCGAGCGCTTCCAGATTCCCGTTCTCGCCGGATTCGAGGAGGTCGAGCAACTCCGAGACGAGTCCCGTGAGCACGTCGGGATTACCAACGACGGCTTTGAAGTGGCCCAGGTCGCACACGTGTTCGTCTTCGAGAAGGCGAATCTCGAGGGCGGCGCCTCTGGCGGTGGGGCCGGGAGCCGCTCGGCCGGGCAGACGACGACCCGAGGCCTTGGACTGGGCAACTCGTGAGCGTCCGTTTCGGAGGTGTCTACCTCGGCGGTGCGAACGCCTACGACTTTGAAATGGCGGTCGGAGTCCGGCCGGTCGAGAAGTTCTGGGTTGTCTCGGCGGCTCGAGCGGCCCGGATTCCTCTCGGCGTCCCGCTGGAGCTGGTGATCTCCGGCTCCTCCAAGGGGAAGACCGTCACCTGGCAGCAGCTCTACTGCCTGGAGATCCTGCCCGGCCCGACCCCGCATCAGCGCACGCTCCATGTGGCCGATCGGCGCTGGCTCTGGTCTCGGCGACACGTTGCCAGCGAGTTCAACGTCCGGCGCACGACCGGGGATAAGTTCTTCGTCAACAACACGACGAACGTAGAGAACGCGGTCATTCAGCCGACCGTGGCCTACGCCAAGTGGTCCCTGTTCCCCAGGGACAACGGGGGCTCGCTCTGGACCGGCCTCCAGATTCTTGCGGACACGTTCCAGGCGATCGAGCAGCCATACCGAATCGACGGGACGCTCCCGGAGGGCGATACCCAAGACACGGCCCTGGACGACACGGGAGACCAGGCCTTGGACCGTGTCTTGTCGAAGTGCTTCGCCGGAAGCGCCGACGTCTACATTGACCTGGACGGGACGGCGGTCGTCTTCAACACGTTGCCGCCGCCGACGATCAAGACCCAGGTTCGCGGAGAGCCGCCCTACCCCTTCCTCACGCGTAAGCACGCGATCTACCCGGGCGACGTCCAGAGCGTCTCCAGGCGGGCCCTGCGGCCCAAGAACGTGCACGTCTTGTTCACGATCGAGGCCGAGACCCGCTACGACCACATCGAGGGCGGGACGATCGCCCGTGACGACCCGGTCCTGAAGAACGTCGCCCCCTCGCCCGACGTCTCGGTGACCCTCTCCGACGGGACGGTTGTTTCTCGCGGGTCCTTCGTGCTCCTCGAGTCCCTGTTCTCGGCCTGGGGAGCCTTCGGCTACTTCAATCGGCAAATGACGACGGACGTCCTCCGAAAGAACGCCCTGAAGCATGGGTGGGCCTCGTTCGAGCAGGAGTTCGGGAACAACCCCCTTGAGCCGCCGGACCCAGTCAAGCAGCGCCGTGCGGCCACAGCCGTGGAGCACTGGCGGCGGACCTTCCAGATTGACGAGACGTTCGTTCAGAGGATCACGAACCTCCGGGCCTCTCGTCTGGCCGTGCTGAATCTCCAGACGGCCCTCTACGCCCCGGCAGAGGTCTACTGCGACTGGACACGGCGGCCAAGCTTCAAGGGCTACGCCGGGAAGCCCGAGGCCAACATGAATCACGGCTGGGCGGTGCAGGGATACGCGCCGCTCCTGGCCGACGCGAAGGTCTGCCCGGCCACGGTCACGATCGAGGACGCCAGCGCCGGAGTGTTCCGGGTCCACCCGCAGATTGACCCCTACGGGCTGACTCAGGCCATGGTGCTCGGCTACCCGGCTGCCGTCGGGTCGGCTCCCGCTGGCTCCCTCCCACGCCAGGACGGTCTGGCCGCTGCCAACCGCCAGCGGGAGGACCTCTACGCCCGCTGGGACTGCGTGGAACTGTCATCCACGTTCAAGCTCGCGGTGATCCTCTCGGCCTCTCCGGCCTCTCCGAACGACCTGCGCCGGTTCCACAAGATCACGATTAGCCAGGGTGAGGCCGGCGAGTCCGGGGCCGAGGGGCCCGACGTCTACGTGCGCGTGCAGCCCGGGGTCATGACGGCCCGCTACGGGTGGTCGGACGAGAACGGACAGCAGATCCTCGACGCGATCCGGGGCCGAGGCGCCGGCTTTCCGCCCTCAGCGCTCCTGAACGAGACCCTCTTGCGGAGCGTGGCCATTGCCACGGCCAAGCGCACGTACTCCAACTGGCGGGACCTGCCCTTGGGCTCGGCCCAGATCGACCTTGATCCGACGGTGAAGCCCCAGGGCTCTCTGTCGTCCGTGCGCCATGTCATGAACGGCGGTGTGGTGGCAACCGTCGTGAACTTCGAGGGCCCGAAGAAGCCCGTTGACCTCTGGCCGTTCATGGACTCGGCCACGAGGCGCGTGCTCATGCGCTACCTCGGGGAAGGGGGCTTGGCCTAGTGGAGCCCTTCGACTGGCAAAACGGAATCTTCTCCCTCCAGGACCACGACCCGGCCAAGGAGCCTGAGGCCCGGCACTGCCTCGGCGCCGTCCGGCTCCACGAGTCAACAGGCAGCGAGACGCCGCAGTCCGGCGGCGCCCCGGGGCAAGAGTTCACCTACGGGGACATTCAGGGCGGAATGCTCTGGCTGTCCCGGGACGACCGCCGGAAGAAGCTGCATTCCTGGTGGCTGACCAGCCCCGGCGTCGTGTTTCGGAATCCGCCGACCTCGGGCGCGACCCTCTCCGCTGTTGGGGTGTCTGGGGTCGGGACCACAGCTACGCAGCAGATCAGGGCCGGGCAGACTGTCACGCGGCAGCAGGCCGCAGACGCCGCAGACGCCTGGGGCTGGGGCCCTCTTCGTTACTCGGGCGCCGAGCTCGTATGGGACGACCGCTACCGGCCGAAGAGGTTCTCTGACCCGCGTGGCGACAAGTCTCAGGCCGGTGGAAGGCAGTCCGGGTTTCCCAAGTGGATGCCGGCTGACTACTCGTTCCCCACGGGCTGGACCGCCCAGATCAGCTGCGGGACGGACGAGAAGGGCCAGTACGAGAACCTCCACCCGGACTTCTGGGCCCTGTTCTCGGGCGGACACTCGACCCTAGTGTTTTCGCTCGACAAGGACCAGAACCCGGACAAGTACGGTCGGCTCCGGTCCCTGGTCCAGGTCATTGAGGAGGGCGGGCCCCTCGGGGGCGGGTCGTCGAATGAGCGGGCCCTGGGCCTCGTGCTCGACCCGTTCGTAGGGGCGCGGCCCGAGGGGCTCTCTTTCATTGGCGGGAACGGAATCGGTCTCGGGTCAGACGTCCTTGGCGGGCCCTTCGTCGTACCTCCGTCGAATGACCGCCACAACATCTCACCCGGATTCGGCCCGCTCCACCTGAGCGCAGCGAGTCTCTGGCGCGGCGTCGAACCTGACGGCCGAGTATGGGTAGATGGCCCATTTGACCGCCGCCAGTTCGACCTGGACGGGTATGAGCGCCACTGCAATATCGTAGGCGGGGACTCCCTCGGGTTCCGAGTCTTCGTCCCCTACTTCCAGGACGGCGAGGCCGACCGGGATATCACGATCGTCCGCGGCGGGCCCAACGGAGTCGGCAGCGCTGGGGGTGGCGGCGGTGGC
>JACCDT011319645.1_pt1 | contig 13971 bp, 20 predicted proteins | sample 7446291 | NCBI WGS metagenome assembly JACCDT01 (sample SAMN15323446, study PRJNA562643) | freshwater metagenome | isolation source: river surface water | place: USA:Blue River Watershed | collected 2017-08-17
CACGCGCCAGACGGTTGACGGTCTCGACGGCGCCTAGGTCGTACTGGCGACGGAACACCAAATAGAATTCCTGCGTCGCAGCTGCTCCCGCCTTTTCAGCGGAAATCATTTCACGCTTGCGATCGATCAGGCCACGCAGGCGGGTAGAATTCTCCTTGAACTCGGCGCCGGTCGCCTTGATATGCTTGCGGAATTCCTCGATCGAATCGCTGGAGTCTTTGACGCCCTTCCCCAGTTGCGTGAACTCTTCGCGTGACTTGCGGACAACTGCCGCCACCCGGTTCGTCTCCGCCACTGCCTGCGTCGACGTGGAATTGAATCCGCGCAGGCTCTGGTTGGTCCGATCGACTTCGTCGCGGTAGCCCTTAACTTCGCCACTGCGGAAATCACCGACCGATCCAATCCGCTCGACGCGGACGCGGACTACCAGATCGCGGGTCGTTTCACTCATTACGCCATTCTCCCAGCCGCCAGGGCCGCCGCTTCATAGCGTTGCCGCTGCTCGAATCGATCTTCTGCCGCGCGAACAGCCGCCGCGTTGCGACGCACAATCGCGTCGTCGGGGAATTCCCCGACAGCCTTGCATTCCAGGTAATGCAGGTAAGCCCGCGTGTTCTTTTCCGTCAAGTCGCTGCCTGCTAACGGGTTGCCCTTGGGGCATTTGTCCGGACCGTAAAAGCACGGAGCATGCGATCCCTTGTACCTTTTGATTTTTTGGCCGCCGCGTATGATCGGCTTGAAGTCCTTGTCATGCATATACAACTGGCATTGCTTGCAATCCAGTGCCGCATGCGCGGGGTGTGCCAGAATCAGGTACACCCCGTTGGTCAGTTTTTTGCTTCTGCTTCCTCAGTCGTGATACCGTTGACCAAAGCGACGTAATCTAAACTCGAATCGGGCTGGCCCTCTTGCGGCGTTTCTTCGCTGGGGATCTGCCCGATCACCATTCCAAACAGCTTGCCAAACACGCCCGATTGCAGTCGTCGGATCTTATCGACCTTGATTTCCAGCGGTCGCTTTTTCTCGTCTTGAATGTCCCATTCGATCACATGTGACGCGATCACCTGGGAATGGAAAGATGTCACCGCGTCGTCGTTCTGCTCCCGCCGCGTCTTGCCCAGGATTAGCTCAACCTGGGCCGCCGTGGCTGGTCGAAATGTGAACTTTACTTCCGGATGCAGACCAGGAACGGCCTTAATGTGACCGTTCCGCGTGTATCCGTCGTGAATGTATGCCAGGTCCATCTGGTTACGCCGCTTCGTCGTTGGTAATGGTCATTTCCTTGGTCGTGTTGCTGGCCAAGGCTTGGAATTCAAGGTTTAGGGTGATTTCCGATCGGCCGGGGATAGTCGGCGTTTCGTTGGGGGTTCGCAGATGATTGAATGTGAACAAAGTCGACACGGTCCCATTGGTTAGCGTGACCGATCCGGTAATTCCAGTCGTCAAAGGGTACAAGCCAAGTTCGGACGCAGTCCAGGGCGTGCTAAGCTTAAGCGTGATGATACGATCGGTCGCGCAAAAACTGCTCGGCTTTTGGCTATTGCGATACTTGATATCAAGCACATTCTGAATTGAGATTTCAAACGAATTCGCCTGATAGGTCGTGCTATTCAAGACGAACGCCGCATCGAAAAACATGAACGGGTTGGTATCGGCCGTGGTCGGCAGAGTCAACGTCGGGAACGCTGGCGCCGTCGCAATGTCTTCATTGTCGGACACGATTTCCATTGTCATGTCGACAATCTGGCCCTCTGATCCGCGAATTACCAGCGAATTGCACAGGCAGTTTTCGTATTCGAAGATATCCGAAACACGATCGACCAAAACGCCAAATGCGGTCAGCGTCTCCGTTAGTGAATAGACGCTGCTAACAGGCGCGCCAAACCCCACCAATGGCAAGATAATCCCGAAGTCCCGGGGGCTGGGATTCAGCGTGATGGCACCACCCAGCGAGAATATCCCCTCGCGGGTACGCGACGCCTCCCGCGCGCGGGTACCGCGCAGCCCGGCCGTGTTTACCAGCGTCGACTTTTTCTTGATCGTCTCACTGGTGATTTCAAGCAACGACGCACCCGACGCCCAGTTGATCGACGTCCCCTCCTTGATTGCCAGCTGGCCCTGAAATCCTTGTGCTGCGTCACATCCCATGGCTTAACATCTCGCTTTCGATCTGCGGCCCTGGCTGGCCTGGTTGCTGTCGTTTCAGTGCCTTGGCCGCTTTCATGGCGTCGATTGTGTTGTCGTACTGCTCGGGCAGTGGCTCCCCTTGCCAGACCACGCGCGCGTGTGTCTTACCTGTCGCCCTATCAATAAACTCATGGACGGCAATGGATTCCGAATAGGTGACGATAGCGAGTAGTTCAGACACGGCTTGCCAGCTCCTCTAAAATTGAATCGGCCAAATCTTCCACAAACCGGTCGACGAATTGCTCGGACAATCCGACATGTTCGCGGGCGGGAACGAAAATGATCGTACCCGCTGGCATGAACCCCTTGCCGTCGCGGCTTACCATCGACTCGCTGACCGCCACATCCCCACCGAAGTTCAGAAGCGGGGCATACGAAACACTCGTGCCGAACGTCAGCGTGTCCTGCGTGACCGTGGCCACGTTGTCGGTCCCGCCCGGGATCAGGCTCGACCGCAGGCGGCCAGTAATTTCCAGTGTCGGGTGATCCTTGGGCGCCCATGTCGGGGTCCAGTTCCAGGGCTCCCACGGCTTGCCGTTGGGCCCTGCCTGCATAGCGAAATACTGCTGGTGAAGGTCCCCGATCCGCACCATTTGGTCGTTGAAAAAACCAACGAAATTGATCGTGCGCAAGTCGCTCACGTCGCTCAGCCGGTTTCCCAGTTCGTCCAGTTCGATCGCTTTTCCTGTTGCTATCATGTTCGTAGCTCCCGCGACTTGAACCGAAAGACGATTGCCCCCATTGTCAAGTTTTTCAGCCACGCGTCAACGTTGTACGTGTCACGCGGATCGATCAAGCAAGTAAAAACGCATGGTACCGCAGACAATGCCTTGTTATTGAATGCCTTGCGGACCCGTTCCAGCCACGTTAGGTATTGATCATCTGCGTCCTGCGATTGATCCGACGCCTTGCAGAACAAAACCAGCACGGGGTAATAAATGTCGTCCCGTAAGTTAGTCCCCTCGCTGACCGGTGCCGATACCCGACCATTGGGCGACACAAGAACGCAGGGGTCGCCAGGCATATCGCCAGGCCGCAAGGTCGCCACGTTGCGCCGGACAACGTTGGCATCTACCACGCCAGACAGGTCCAGACCGCGGATCACGGTCACGACCTGATCGAGGATTAACCCATAGGTGGACGCCATGCTACGCCACCCTTTGCTTATGGCAGATGCAGCGCCAGCGAGTTTTCAAGGTTGCCAACTGCGTCGAAACAACGGTCCACCGCTGTGGCGTGTCTGGCTCCAGTTCCAGAATTACATCACCTTCCTGGATCTCGACGCTGTCGCCTAGTTGTTCCACCGGGATTTCCCAGACCACCGACCGGTTATTCAGCAGGCCGCCTAGTGATTCCTGTTCACGCTTGCTCAATTCGCGACGCAACGCATTCTCGACGCGGACCGTATTTTCGGCAGCCGTACCCCCCAGCGACTTCAAGACGACGTCGACCGGTTCGGTATTGTCGAATAGCTCGTAATCGCTCGATAGGTCTAGCGTAACTGGCATTTAGTAGACCCCTAGTAAATCTCTTCGATGTACTCGAAACTTTCTGCCGCTGCGATCTGCTGATTCACCTGGGTAATCGAACTCAGCAAATTCTTGAAATAGTCGCCATGGCTGACCGACTGGCCATCGATCGAGTAGTTGGGTTTGGGATTTACCGAAACTTCTTCCAGCTTGGCCAGAAGGTTTTCCCGCACCCTAGTCAATGTCGAAACCGTTGTGTCTGCCATGGTGGCTTACTTACCCTTGGCTGGTTCGGTCGGCGGGGCCTCGACGACTCGGCGGGGCCTCGACGACGCGGAACTGGTAGTTTTCCGGATTCTTGATCTTCCAATGCAAATGGAAGAATCGAATGGCGTCCCCTTCGTACTCCGCCCACGTTTCCAGTGGCGCGTATTCGCGGTGTCCTACCATTTCGACGTGATACCGACGAACCAAGATAACGCCACGTTCGCGGCACCAGTCGAATCGTTTCACCCATTCCGGAATGTTCGCTTCGTAAGCCGACATATACCCGATCGTGGTATGGTCGGGGGCCTTTTTGGAAAGTGGCGATTCCTTCCGCGCACGCACCACACGCGGCTTGCCTGGCATGCGATCCTGCAGTTCCTTAGCGAATGGGAACGGCTCGCCCTTGTCGTGGATCACCTTTTTGGCTTCGGGGGAAACCAGCGGTTCCTGGTCGTCGGTGGGTAGTGGCGACATAATGTCGCCTGGCAATTGCGAAACCACACCCGGCTTGATCGATTTATCATCCGACATATTTATTGCTCCTGGCTAAAGCAAACGACGTCGTTTGTGTGCGACGTCGTTGTGAAAAAAACTATGGCACCAACGACAGGCTAGTCGTTAGGTATTGCGAACTACGTAGCGCGGTTCGTGGCAGTAGCCGACGCCGAACTCACCGCATTTCAGCGCGAACAGGACGTCACGCAGGAACAGTTCCGCCGAATTCGGCACCTGGGCAACTTCGATATCCCATACCGAAATGTATCGGAACGCCTTTTTGAAGTTACCGCCAAACCAAGTCGATGCCGATCCAGTGATAGACTTGACGTAAGCACTCGACCAGATGTTCCCAATCCGTGCGTGTCCGTTCAATCCGCCTTGGCTCAATGGATTAGAACCGATGGTTTCGATGCTATTGGCCACCTGGCGAACTTCGGTTGCGTTCTTCAGCCGATTAGCCGTGACCGACAGGGCCGACGGCACAATGATGTCGGCGCCGCCCACCACGATCGGTTCGCCCGTGATCGGGTCCGTGATCGCATCGAACAATAGCATCATGTTTTCAATGTCCGTGTAATCCTGCAGCGCGTTGCTGTGGGTATTTACGAACGGGTGGTTCGTGGTGCTTGTCGAGTAAGCGGCCACCGCGGTCTGGCCATTCCGCTTGTAGGTCGGCGTGCCAGTGTCCAGAACCGTGGTAAGAATTCGCTTTTCGCGATTCAGGGCCATGGCGTCGCCGATCATACCCACGCGATCCAGCAAACCGCCAGTTCGATCAGCTTTCACCAACTCACGCGTGACCCCGATCGTGCCGCCACGCTTCACGGGGCGGGGGGTCTCGATATAGTCTTCGCTGATCCCCACCCATGGGTAAGGCTGCAGTTCTCCCAATGACGCGAAGTCATCGGCAGGCATGGAAATGCCGGGGATCTTTTCACCGTCCAGAAAGTTGGTGGTTTTCATTTCGACCAGGTTCCGGCCGATCAACATGGGGTTTTCAAATCGCTCCTTGATTTCGGAATAGACGATCTGCCCCGTGATCGATGAAAACGCCGAAGTGTCAATCGCACCGCCCGCGTTCTCCATCAAAACCGAATTGCCCAGGTGACCGCTGTTGATGTCTTCCCACAACATGCGGGCAGCTTCGCGGCCCATGGTGCATTCCATCAAATGCCGGAACGACAAGTCACCTAAAACGCCGCTTTTCTGGTGGCGCCCAAAAAAGTCTTGCATCTGTTCCTGCAAAGCTTTCTTTTCGCGTCGCTTCTCGACTCGGTCCTGGTAGTTTCGGTCGATTTCCGCACTCTTGGCCATGTAAAGCTCGCTGGCTTCCTGGACCAAAACGGTTGGGCTAATACCTGCCATTGTTCTTTCCCTCAATTGCGAAATTTAGATTGTCAACAACTTGGCAACAATGGCCAAAACTAGAATCGACGTTGGACGCAGCTCACGAACGATAATTGGGCGGCCGACGCTGTCGTGCTCCCCTGCTTGTTGTACCAAACCACCTTCAAGTTCGTTCCCGCCACGCCGGAGAAGTCAAAACGGTGTTTGATCGGGCGACCGTATACGTCCAGCAGTTGCTTTAGGTTTGCACCGCCAGCCGGATCGTAAAAGAAAGTAGCGTTCAGCAGGCTAGGCGTTTCGGCATTCAGCGAAACCCCCAGCGTGATGAAATTCCCGGCCGCAGTGCCTGCCGCTAGGTTTTCGTTAGTCTGCGTCAACGTTTGGGTAGTGCCAATCGACGACGCACAACGTAGCGGGCCAGCGGTTCCAGCTGCCCCGGTGTCCAGTTTGTAAATGCCAGCACCTTCGAAGTCCGAGTTCAAAGCCGCGCCGTTGTCGGTGATAAAGTCGGTCAGCGTCGTGGCACTGTCGACCAAGCCGAAAAAGAAATTCGCTTCGTTGGCGGTCGCTGCATCCACACCCACCGACAGACGGCCAACCAGGTCGATCGGGCAGTTGGGCATCAGCGAAAACGGCGCCAACGCAGAACCAACCAAGCCATCGGCGTTGTTGGTCGTGCTGTGCGTTACCTTCAGGCAGGCGCCCGGATCAAGCACGTTGGCGGCTGCAGTCAGATCGCCCGCCGCAGTCCAGCGGGTGGAAACCAAGCCGCCCGTGAAATCATCCGAAAGCTCGAACTGGTGAATGTTTCCCTGTAAGATCGACAGAACATTAGTTCGCATTTCTATTTACTCCATGAAAATCGGCTTGGTTTTTTGGGCTGTCCCGCAGATGTCCGGTTTTGCTTACGCCACGCCCGTACGTTCGTAAAGCTCCTGAAAGCTTTTGGCAGGCTGGCGATTGGTGGTCTGCTTGTGGCTTTCCTGGAATACCTTCCGATTGCCGTGTCGCACGATCGGGGGCCAAGTGTTTACCATCAATTTCATGGTTTCCAGATCCTTGGCTTCACGCAACAATTTCTGGCGTTCCGGATCGAGGTCAGAGAACACCAGGCCGTGCGATTCCAGGACCGTCGAAATCTGGCGGTCTTTCTCGCGTGCCTTTTCCGATTCCATCAGGTATTGGACGGAAACGGCCAGGCTCTTAACCAGCGAAGTCTGCTCCTGCAGTGCGTTCGTGTCGACGGCCGGGGCTTCCTTCTTTTCTTCCTTTTTCTCGATCACTTGAGATTCGAGAACCAAGCCGGTCGCCAGGCGGACGTCGTTCTGTTCGTCGCCGGTCGATTCGAATTCGATCGTATCGGCTGCCGATTCGAGCAAAAGCCGAACGTGCTCTTTAGTTGCCTTTGCTGCCAGGTCTTTTGCTTTCACCAACATGGGCTGCCTTTCGGATTCGAATAGGTTGGTTGTTGTCGCTGGTCGACGGACGAAGTCCACCGACACAACGTTGACGATCTCTTCGACGTATGGCTTGCCGCCGCGGGGCGACTTTAGGATGACTTCGGAAACAGGCGACAAGCCAACCCGGAAACCTTTGCGGATGCGTTCCAGATTTCGCTCGGTCTCCTGGTGTGTCTTCAGGTAATGCAGGTCCCCATAGGTCCCGTCGTCCTTGACCCGTGGGTTCCGGATCACGCCCCAGCCCTCGATCATCACGCGGCTTTTTAGCGCGGCTTCACGCGGGGAATGGTCGATATTTACTTCGGCGCCCTCGAACAGCGACACGGCCTTCCGTTGTGCTGCCAATGGGTACGTGTAGCCGTTCTTGCTCTCGATCCCCAGAACTTTCACGTCGCGAATGATGCCGTTTGCTTCGTCGATCTTTTGCGACATGTCGCTGAATGTCGACTCATGCAGTGTGACCGTCTCGGGCGTGACTGTCTTTTGGCTCATTCGTAACGATTTCCCATTCTAGGTGGCAATCGCAATGCGGGTGTGCGGGCGGCCCCTTCGGGTACGCCGACGGCCAGTTCGGTTGCCTCAGTCCTTCCAGCGGCGAACAAACTGGGCAAGGATCTACCTTGGCCCGACTGTGTCCCGGTGGTCGGTGTTCGTGGTGTTTCCACGTTGCCACCAGCCGGATGGCTGGCTTCGTAATCGCAGTCGATGCCCCATCTCCGGGGATCGACACACTTAGCCGTTCGTTTGCTTCTTCACCGAACGCAATCTCGCCCTGGGCAATCGCTGTGTTCCCCTCCGTCATGGCGACCCGTTTGTTCCGGTCTTCGCCAAAACTTCGTTTGACAGCGTCGTCGATAGCTCGACGGTCTGCGTCCTTGGATAATTCTGATAGCCAACGTGTTGTATTTTCAACGTAGTCCTTGGCGAATTTTTTGGCGCGTTCTGCCGCGAACCGCCTGGACTGCTCCGCGCGTCGCTGATCTATCGGGAATCCCATCATGTCAATCGGGAACTGTCGGCGCAATTCGTCGAACGACAACAGGAAAATGATCAGCAAAACCGCCTCGAATTCGCGTTCCACTTTCCGTTCGAATTCGTCCCATACGGCATCGGGTACGCGGGAAAAATCCAACTGGCTGCCAGCCAGCGCGTAGATTTGGCGTCGCTGTTCGTGATTCAAGCGACGCATCAGGTCCGCGATCCAGCGCCGACTGCGTTTTCGTAATGCTTCCTGCCTGGCCACTTAGGGGTACTCCGACTCTGCCACTGGTTGCTGGTCGTCTGGCGGCTGGCTGTCTTGCCGTGGGTCCTGCCTGCCAGCGTCTGCCGCGTAGGGGCCCTCGAACATAGATGGCCCGTGGCTTTCTGCCTCCGCGCCCAGCTCGACCTCTTCTTCGTAGTCGAGGTCTTCGCGAACCGCCCAGGTTTTGCGACTCATCACGCCACCCTTAACCAGCGTCTGGTTGCGCTGGGTTTCCTTTAACCGGTCGCGGTTTTCAACGGTCGGCGGGACGCATTTGATCGCCACGCGACGCTTCAGGTCCTGCAATAGCAGGACTCCCGGGATCCGCCCGCCCTGAATCGCGATTTCCAAGACCCGCCAGAAAATCCGCTCGAACGCCAACCCATACCGATACTGGCGTCGCTGCGTTGCCTTGACGAATGGGGATTCAGCCACGAACGTCGACGCGTAGTTGGCGGTGCTCGCGTTGTTGTTGAACATAAATTCAGGCATTTGCCAACGAGACCCGACGTATCGACCGACAGCGTCCGCCACCATGGTGGCCTGTTCCTTGCCGCCGCCAGTCTGGCCAAGTGGGCCCGCATGGTACTTCTTGCCGTTGCTCATGGTGATCACCGAACCCTTATTGATCCTGCGGGCCCGGATGGTCGACGACGCGCCCGACGCTTCCTTCGCTTGCTGCAGTGCCCCCAGTGTGCCGCGGTCCATGCGCGCGCCCAGGTTGGCCTCCGTCTGCGACGCGGTAACGCCCGCTGCCTGCTCTTCGATCCAGGCGATCGCAGCCTGGGCCGCGGTACCCTCCGCCGTGTTGTCCAGGACCTTGGCCCTTTGCCGCATTTGCACGTAGCAGCAATAAAAGTCGCTGATCCCACGCTTTACACCGCGCGGGACGTTTTGCTTGACATGCACGACATTTTTGGCGTCGACGATTTCTTCGGCGGAATGGTCGCCACGCTTGTCGATGCAGTAAGCCAGCGGGGCCCATGGCATCCCGTAGGGAGTCCCCACACCGAAAGACCAAGACAGCGACGGGACGCCAACGTAATCACTGGCCGAATTCCGGTCGGCCGGCTCACGTAGGTAGGCCGGTTCGCAAATCTCACTGGTGGCAAACCCTGCGTTCGCATGCAAGACGTGTAGAAACTCACCTTTCCCGTGCGCGTAGTCGCTCAACTCGGGCTCGATCAGTCCCCACTCATTCCGATCCATGAACTCGCCTAAGATGTCGTTGCACGTATCCAGCAGGGCCATCTGATCGCTAGATCGACTGCGATTGACCACCGACCAGGCAAAGCCGTTTCCGAACGTGTAGTTTTTCAAGTTTTCCAATGCGCAAATGCCAGCACTGTCGCACATGGAAATAAACGCACCGATCCCACGGATCACCTGAAGATCATATTCATGGACGATAAACGGTTCGTAACTACCTTCCTGGTAGTCCTGGGGCATGTCGGGCCGCGACAATCCAAACTCACGACCAGACGCAAAGTCGTCGTAAAACAGGGCCATTCGGTCCGCGATGTATTCTTCGCCTGCCATTATGCGATTACCTCAGTGCTTTCTGATTCTGGCGACGTGACATAGTCCCACATCGCCCTAATAACCATGTCCCCCGCGTCCGGCCCGTCGTCGTGGTGCCCTTTCAGCGGGAAATTCACCAACTGGTCGTACAACAGTTTGTTACCACGATGGCGACCGACCAACCGAATAACCTTTTGGTTTAGGTAGGGCGTCCAGCTCCCTTTGATGCGGGCCGTTTTTTCGATTTTGTTGTAGGTACACCGGATCGGGATCATGTACCCCCGCTGGTATGCAATCCTGCTGATCTCCGGCATTAGTACCGACTGGAATCCGTTTCCTTCCAGCGTGACCCAGTCGGGCCGCTCACGCATGGCAATCGTGACAATGTCTTCGCACAACTTGGTCGGGTCGCGGCGTTCGATGTCAGCCGACAACGCAATCAGACCCGTCGTAATGTCCAGCTTCCCGACCACAATGGCTGAATAGTCCGACTGCTCGGTCTTGCCCAGCGACGGGTCGACGGCAATTTGTGTCGTGTACGTGTCAGCAGGCCAATCGTCCAACCAAAACCAGTCCCCGAAATACTCCGCCCCCCATATCGCGCCATCCTGCGACACAAACTTGGCTTCGAACTCCTGCTGGTAGGATCTCGGGCCAATCTCGTCGATCGTTTCCGCCAACGCCTCCGCGCTCATCAACGGATTTTCGCTGCTCGGTCGTTGCCAACATTCCCACCGACCAGAATGGTCCGTTTTCTTCGATAGGAAAAGGTCGTGAAACCAGTTCAGGCCGTTGGGGGTTGTCAAGAATATGCACCAGCCACCTCGGTCCTCGATCGCTGGCCGGATAACCTTGGTCCAGACGTCTTGGTGCATGAACGCCGCTTCGTCAAGTACCACCCCGTCGTATCCGTCACCGCGCACCGCGTCCGAATTCTCCGCCGACGCCGCTTGGATCGTCGACCCGTTGATCAGTTCGACCGTGTGGTAGGTCTCATTCTTCCTCGATGCTATAGACTGGGTTGCCTTCGCTATCGACCCCCAGATAGCACGCTTCACTTGGCCGTGTGTCATCCCCATCCACAAAAATCGGCCGTTCGGCTTGCTCAGTGCCCCCGGCCAATATCCCTTCGTCGGGCCGTGGCCCCTCAATATGGCTTGCATGCTCGTCGCCGTCTTGCCCCACCGGCGCCCGCAGCAAACCATCTTGAACCGTGCTTCGCTCAGCAAGACGTCTTTGGTGTGCGGTAACGGCTTCGGTAAACGAAGCGTGATCCGGCCGTCCGCTGGCGTGCGCTTTGGCCCCATGCTCACCATACCAGTCCTCTGTCTCCACTACCTCGACCACCGTTTGCGCCGCAGCTGCGGCGTTCGCCTGCACGTTAACGTTGATCCCACGTTCGCCAGGCGCCACGTCTTCCTTCGCTAACGTCCGATAGGCTTCCAGCAGCAGCGCGGCTTGCTCCGTGTCACCGTTCTTTTCGAAGTTTCGCAATGCCTTACGCGATACCTCGATTAGTTGGTCGGCAATGATCGCCTTGGCCTGCTGCACGATGGCCAAGCCACGCCTGGCGTACCAGTCGCGGGCCCGTCGGTTGGCCAGCACGACCGCCTTTTGCGATATGCCAAGTTCCTCTGCGATCGCATGCGTCGACCAGCCATCGATATAAAACATGGCACCCACACGACGCACCAGTTCCGTATCTTCCGGGCTGAGTTTACCGCGACCCATAAAAGTAGATGACAGCGTTATTCAGGTAGTAAAAGTTGGAGAAGTCCCCGACGTAGTTGAACATCACGCGATTAGGTATCTCGACCCCTTCGCTTACTAGGTCGGTCGGCAAGTAGGGGGAATCGGAAAAGTAGAACGAAGTCCCGCCGTAAGGCTGGATAATCGTGAATTCGGTGCCTGCGGGGATCGATGCAGGCGACAACTGCGTCCGGCTTGCACCGATCAGCAGCGTGTGGCCTTTACAGTGCATTTGTTTTGGGAAAGTGTACATGGCTCACCTAGGGGGTTTCGTCGTATCCGATGTAAATTTCGAGCAACCCGCCCAGCGTTGACGTCACGAACAGGCCACCCGCCAACGTCACGTCGGCAGTGAACGGGTTCCCCGACGCGTCGCCGGTCTTCCACACTTTAGCCACGCCTGCCACTAGGGTGATCGTGTCGGTGGGCGATCCGCTGCTGTTCGTCTTGATCGTCATGGCGTTTTCGCCCTTGATCCAAACGAACTGCAACTGCGAAAAGTCGATCGGGAAAATATACTGGACGTTGCTGGCTGCTGCTGCGATGGTTTTTTGGAATGGAATCAACTGGTCGACCGAAACGGTCGTTGCTTCGCTGGACTGCAAGCTATAACCAGTGCCAGACGCCGAAAACTGGCGGACAATCTGAACGGTTCCCATGTCTTGCACCCCTCAAAGTAAAAAAGCAGCCCCGCCGATGCGGGCGCGACGGGGCTGCCACCCCGGAAGACCATCGCTTGATATTGGAATGGCTGACGTGTTGTTTTTTCAACCGTCGACGGTGATCGCTGGCGGGGACGGCGGGGCCACCTGGCCCGGCTTGGCGAACAGGTAGTAAGCGAGAAAACCGACGATGCACATAAGAAACACGACGGCCCCGATTAGCATGATGACAGGCCGGTCGGAATTGACTACGTTTCCGACGTTAGTGTCGCGCCTTTTGCTGATTCCCTGCTTGGCCATGTTCTCCACCGAGTCAAGTCTATTGTGCAACGTACTTGCCAGTTCCCGCAAATCGTCAATGGTGCATGCGTCTGTGCCAGCTTCCACGATTACAAACTCCACTTCGGTGTTATTTTCTCGGGGCCAGCGCCAGAATCTCGTCTGCCGCTGGACTTCGTTCCCTGACTTGTCACGGTATTTTTTGACGAAACAAAACGAATTGATCTCACCCGATAGGATCGAATCCCAGTTCGCTTGCTCTCCGCCAATGTCCTCATGGAATGTGACGTCGGACCATTTCCGAACTCGCAGTTCGGCAATCGATAGCCCTAGCATCTCCTCATAGGCTCGATTGCACCAAACAAATTTCCCTTGCCGATTCTTCACCGCGACGGCCAGCGACACCTGGCCTAGCACGTAGCAGCACAAGCCGGGCGGTAAACTGTCGACCAATTCGTCGTTTTTTGCCATTGCTTCACCCCGTTAGATTGGCGTCCCCACTGGTCTAACGGGGCTGTCTTTCGCGTTTTTCTCCAGTTGGTCCGACGCCAGTGGCGCCTGACGTCGGACCGCAGGAGATTTCCCAGCGCCGCGTTATAACGCCACCACGGCGGGCGGACCAATAGGCTATATGGCGGCCCCTCTGCACTACCGCCATAGGGAGCCCAGCCAGGTCGGGCTAGGCTGACGCAAAAATTCCCAGTTCGTACTGCATAAAGTAGGCGTCTTCGGTGACGTCGTCCCAGAAGTCTTTCTCAATCCCCCGCGCGAAGAATCCCAACCGCCTGAAAAACTTCTAGCCTGGCAGGTTTGTTTCCCGAATGTACAGACACAGCTTCCCACGGTGCGCATGGCTTAACTTGGCCTTCAGTTTGTCAATGATTGCAGTCCCGACGCCGGTCCGTCGGTGATCAGCATCGACCGCCAGGTTCAGGACCTCGATCCGCTTTTTGAACAGCGCATAAATCACAAACCCTACGATATTGCCGTCGCGTTCTGCCACCATCCCGATCACGTTGCTTTGCCGCAGGCATGTTACGAACTGTAGTTCGCTCCATGGACTGCTGAACGACTGGCTTTCGATTTCTAGTATCCTTGGCAGGTCGGCCTTGATCATCCATCGCATGCGTGCTTCCATGGTCACACCTCGACACGCGATTTGGCATGCTTCAAAGCCAGGCGGTAGTTCATTGCGTACCGCTTTGCCTGGTCGATCGCTTCGTCGCGGTTTGCACCAATGCCGTAAACCATGCCAGGCGTTAGGTCCATGGCAGCCTGGCCAATGGAAC
>JACCDT010007501.1_pt1 | contig 13967 bp, 15 predicted proteins | sample 7446291 | NCBI WGS metagenome assembly JACCDT01 (sample SAMN15323446, study PRJNA562643) | freshwater metagenome | isolation source: river surface water | place: USA:Blue River Watershed | collected 2017-08-17
GTTGCTGTTGCCTGAGTTACTAGAGAGTTATCCATTTGTACTCAGTAGCAACCAACTCAACTCGTTTTTTCTTATTTCAGCGACATCACTCGGCAGTAACTCAAAGCGACTCGGCAAAAGTATTTATCTCAGAGAAACTGAAAGAATAATTTTTTAGGGGTAAAAACGACGATTTTGGTGAAATTAATTTAACCAAAATGTTAAGGATTGGCAGATTTCGGTTGCCCAGACCAAATTCTCGAGTTTAATTTAACTGTGCTCTTAAACATTTATAAGGAGATTTAAGCATGAGCACATTAAGTCAATTGAAGTTAGTAACGGCTGTTAAGCCACAACAAATGCCAGATGTAGTGAAACGACGCTACAAGCTAAGTAATAAGTTATGGGAACAGATCCAATTAGCAAAGTCGTTATTTCTCAATCAGCCATTTGATCTTAAGAAAACTAAAACAGTGAAGAATGCTGAGACAGGTCAAAGCGAAACAGTTAGCGTGCCAAAGACTGTTAGGCCTTGGTGGTTTAATGCTGAGAATGGGTCAATTTGCTTTTCAATTAAGTATGGCGCAAAAATCGTTGAGCTTGCTAAGGGTAAACCCAGCATTCAAGTAGAGAGTGGCTTAGATTTAATAAGTACATTAGAGCTAGTCAAAGAAGCTATTGAAGTGGGCGAGCTAGATAGTCAAATCGAACAGGTCAGTGGCGCACTTCGTAGCAACTTTAAAAAATAAGAGGATTAATATGAATTTGAATAATTATGAATGCTGGGTAAAAGTGCCCGTTAGTAAAACTTCATCGCAAACGACTAAGGTTAGAGTACAGGCTATGAACGCTCTAGCGGCACGCGGTCAATTAAATGCGATGTATGGGCTGACTAATGTCGTGAGCTTGCCAATACAAGTCAAAGTTTAATTGGCACTAGCGCATGGTAAATAATAGAAACAATAAGGATTCTTTACCATGCGCTATTACGAATTTGCCGAAAACATCATAAAACCTAAAAAGCCTTTAACGCCAGATCAGGCGAGAATTCAAGGTATGAAAAATCAAGTTAAGAACACTCAAAAAGCTATTAAAGCTGAGAAAGCCCGTCAGAAGATTAAGGCTGGGCAACAGGCATTAGCCCAAGCAAGCTATTAGCTATAGTCTTTAAATGATTGTGTAAGCTCAGCAAAGCTGTTGGGATAATGCTTTTCAAAAGCTTCCATTGGCACATAAACCAACCCATATTTAACTTCAGATTGAATTTTATTTAAATCATCACACCACTGCTTAAGTCTTGCCATCTTCAAAGGCACATCCATATCGACCTGCCCTTTTGTTTCGACTATGTAGATTGATTTATCAGCTGTTTTAACAATAAAGTCTGGGTAATAGTTAGATATATCACCATTGGCATTAACATAATCTAATTTAAAATTTACCGCGAAATAGTTTTTGGAATACGAAACAACATCTTCAGCTTTCTCTAAAAAGGCAGCAAATTGGAGCTCAAAATGACTATCCCCAATCACCCGATTGAATACGCTTTTCTTAGCCACAACATAGCCTTGATTCTTAGCGACAAAAGGTCTCGTATTTCTTAATTTAATTGTATCTTTGATCTCAGCATCGCCCTTCTCTTGAATGGTAAGAGCATTTATACCTTTCTTAAGGGTTTCGATTAAAGTTTTGGTCGCCACTAGTTCAGACAAGTTTCTAAGCGTGTTTGCGTCATCTAAATTGACTGAAACATCAAATAAATCATCTTGAATAAAGGATTTAACTTTCCCGTAAAGTGTGTCATATCCGCTAATTAGTCGTAAATCTCTCATTATGCTCTGAGTAAAAAAACCAATTACACTTCGGTAGTCAGCAATACCAGCAGAATCTAACACTGTTGTATGAGTGATTTGACCTGTTGTAATTTCTTTAAAAACAATTTCCCTTTGCTCTTCATCACTGAATTGTTGGTATTTAACTTTATCGTAAGAAAGTTTAGAAGGTTCAAGATCACCGAGATTTTTATATTCCCTATAAACTTTTGGCGTCATTACAGGAATCTCAATATCTAGCTTATCAATATCCTTATGAACATTTTCTTTATCTACTTCTACGACCAATGGGGTTTTTGCTTCAGTTCCTTGACCCATAGGCTTACGCTCAAGCACAACACCCTCTGCCTGAATTTGTTCAACGAAGTCCATAAAAGCGTCTGTACCAACAACGCTTACATACTCTTCAATTTGACCTACATACATTTTACGCAACCCTCTACCAAGAGTTTGTTCAGGTAAGATGTTACTTTGAGAAGAATATGCGCGAAGACCAACAATGGTTGTGACATTTCTGACGTCCCAGCCTTCTTTTAGCATTAAAACCGAGACAATTACTTTGTAAGGGCTATCCATGCTATCAATTTCATTTGATAGCTTACGAAGCTTATCTAGCTCGTCTTTACTTTTACCAGATGTTGCTTCAGATATTTCGCCACTTTTGTTTGTGTGGATTGTTAAAACAGCGCCTTTAAGTTCTGGATATAAGGATTCAAGATAATCAGCAACATCATCACAGTTTTTTGTGTCATCAGTCATAATGAACAAAATAGACTTTTTACCTAGCTTCTCATGTTCTGCGAATGACTTTCTCCACTCTATTACACCTAAATTAATATAATCAGCATATTTCTCAGTAAATTTGGCACTTTGTTTTTCAGCTAACTTTGCTCTACTAGCGGCATCAGGCAGAACTGGATGTTTTACAACATTTTGAGAAATAGCCTCTACAAGTGGATAGTCAGCAATAGTTTGAACAAAAATAGCTCCATTATTATGCTTAGGCGTTGCTGTTACATCTACTTGTAATGAGAGTTGAGATCCTTTTTGTTTGAGTCGATTATGAATATCTTCAATAGACTTAAACCACGCTAAACGATTGTCATGTATATGATGAGCTTCGTCATTGATGACCATTAGTTCATCAATATCACGCACAATCATACCTAAATCTACTTTTGAGTCAGTTGTAGCTCCTGTTGGTTTTTTACCAAGGAAATAATCCATCGTATTATCATCTTCAGGCGAAGCAGGGATTTCATCACCTGAGTAGACACGGTGAATGTTTGTTAAAAATATATTTCCAGTTGAATGAGTGATTCGCACCTCATCCTGAAGATGAAGTGTTAGCTGAAAATCATCTCGCCAATTTTGACCATCAAAACCATTATCAGGAATTACGGGGTCTTCAAAGAATATCTTCAACCCTTGGAAGTCTTTATAAATCCGATCTAAAACGATGATATTTGGCGCTATCAGCAAAAAGTTTCGAGAAAGCTGTGAATCTGGCTCATACAACTTATGATAAAAGCTCCAAGCCAAGACCAAGCTCATAACCTTTGTTTTGCCAGCGCCAGTAGCCATCTTCACCACAAATCTACGCCAAGTCTCATCAAACATACTCGATGAAATAGCACCGGAACTATCAAAACGCATTAGGTCGTATTTATCTTTAACCTTTATTACGTCATGAAGATAGATAACCGTTTCAACTGACTCTCTTTGAGAGAAGAAGTATTGAAATTCATTCATAGCACCATCTGCTTGAGGCAACAGATGTGGTGTATTGAACCACCAATTTAATAAACTTATACTTGTTTGGCTGGCGCCATCATAACCTCTATCTCTCCAGCTTTTTACTTGCTTTCTAAGTTCTGGCACTAAAGGTGGCATGAGCTTTTCAGCACCAGTATTTCTCAAAGTCTCATCAGCTGGAAACCAACGAATTTCTGGATCTAAAATTGCGTGGGGTGATTCTGGAAAGTTTTCGTGAAGAGCCATTAGATACTCACCTCTACAATCTTCATCGTATCATTACCAAATATATCAACAACCTTTATGGCTATTTTTCTCCGCCCAGGCATTACTTCCATAGCGACACTAACTAATTCAATACTTCTATCTTTTTTAGTTCTAAAAGATTGCCATTCGTTCTCAAAAACGTAATCTCCGCTCCAGACATCTTCCCATTCTTTAGTTTCGATATTCTGTACACGAATAATCTCTTTCTTACTTTCATAATCGAAATCAACAGACCAGTAATCTATCCAATCAGTCCAGTGTTTAGTGAGTTCTTCACGGCTTATTATTCCATCCTTATCCTTAATTACTTTTACTATCTGCCCTTTTTCTATAACAACTTTGCTTGATTTATCTTTTAAAGTGGCTTCTGCGGCAGCTATTGAATCTTGAGAATAAAAAACTGAAAAATCGGTTAGTTCAACCGAGACTTTATTATTTTTTACAATGGGTTTAACTTCAATGTAAGAAACATCATGGAATACAACCTGACTTTTTTCTACAGCACGCCTGTCAAAAACATCAGCAGGAATATATTTAGGAGAAATATCAATACCTTTACTTTTAGCGTCATCCAATAGATTAGGGAACAATCCCATTTCAAATTCAAAACCTAGAATATCTACTTTAGTTATATGTTTTTGGCGACACTCAGAAATTACCTCTTCAACAAATAATCTTGTGACTGGTAAATTAACAGGGCCAACAGCAACGAGCCGACCTGTTTTTTTACCATGGAAAGTAGCAAAACCATCTATAGCCTCTGCTTGATAAGCACGTAAAATTAGACTCAAGAATGCTTTTTCTTTTTCTTGAAGTTGCTTATGTTTTTCACTATCTCGCAAATTTGGATTAACACCTATAAAGTGTTGACGTTCATACTTACCTAAATTGAGAATTTCAAAGGCTCTATAAGACCTATCTTGCTGTTTGAGATCTCGCTGAACACCAATTAGTCGTTTTCTGGTTGTGTGAATAGCAAACTTACCTAAATCACTAGTAATCCATTTACGCCCCAATTTTTCAGCTACGGCAGCAGTTGTGCCAGAGCCACAAAAAAAGTCAGCAACTAAATCGCCTTCATTACTTGATGCCTTAATAATTCTCTCTAATAAACTCTCAGGTTTTTGTGTTGGATAATTAACTTTCTCTAAACCATTACCTTGTAACCGATAAATGTCTTTCCACCAATCCTCAGGGATTTTTCCTTCTTTTTTGAGGCGATTCTTATGTTTTTCATCAGGATTGTTTTCACCATACAAACCACTCTCTCCTGCACCTCGACCAGTTCTAGCGACAGTTTCTTGCGAGTATTCAATTGCTACGTCTTGCCAGTTAAATATTACATCCTCTGACTTAGCATATACGTATATATTGTCGTGCTTTCTAACAAACCTGTCTTTTGCTTGCGATGCCCCTGTGTAACACCATATAACTTCATTTCTCTGATTTGAGCTTCCAAATACCTCATCCAAAACAAGTCTTATATGGCTATTTACTCTCCAATCACAATGTACATAAATACTTCCGTCTTCAGCTAGCAAGCTGTGCATCAAAGAAAGTCGTTCATAAATCATGGAAATGAATGAATCAGCACCCTTACCCCACGTATCTCTATAAGCTAACTCTTCAAGGACATTAGGACGTTTGCTAAATGTTTCATCACCTATCTCAATATCCATAGAAAAATCAGCACCAACATCAAAAGGCGGGTCAATATAAATTAATTTAATGCCACCTTGCTTTTCGATTTCTTGACGCAAAGCACCATTCTTAAGACTCGAAAGCACCAGTTTATTGTCGCCCCAGATTAGTTTGTTAGACCAACCCGTTTGCTGACGTCCACTGTTTAAACTAAACAAATCAGGCTGTAGCTTCATTTCTTTTTCGCTACGCGGCTCGTCAACCTGCTCTATTGTTTGGAAAGGCAATACAACATTGCTCACTTCGTTTGTTTTACCGTTCCAAATTAACTCGACTTCACGCTTATCATCGAATAATAAAAACCTATACTTATCCGGCAAGGGCTTACCTGCCTCGAGGAAACGAATAATTTCTTGCTGTTCTTGTTCTGTTAACTTAGCCATATATGCCGAACTCAAAATACTTAAATTGATAATAGTTTACTTCAACTTCATTTCTTTGATGAATAATAGGTAAAGAAAATATGTATTTTCTTTACCTGCCGCCCTTCCTCACTGTAACCGCTTGTATTTAATAGGCTCTTCGCTAGTACCAAAGTCGGTTGTCCTTAGATAAATAAGAAAACATACTGTATTTGTTCTTTTCTTTATCGAAGGAGTAATTAAATGGCTCAAGCTAAAACACTTACACAAGCTGAAATTGATCAAGTCTTAAGATTTACTAGCAAACGAAGATACGCAATTAGAGATCGCGCTCTAATCCTTACCAGCTTCTGGTCTGGCATGAGAGTTGGAGAAATCTCAAACCTTAAGATGGGTGATGTTTTGAATACGGACGGATCTATTAAACAAGAAATTCGTTTAAATGCCTCTCAAACAAAAGGGAATGAAGCTAGGGTTGTATTCATTCCGCAGAAGTTACGAGATGAATTCGTCAAATATTTGGCTACTAGAAAGATCTTTAATCCTGAAATTCCGTTTTTTCATTCAAGTAATCGCCTAGGCTTTACGCCAAATACACTTTGTCAGTGGTTTTTTTGGACTTATAAGCGAGCTGGCATCAATAACGCATCAAGCCATTCAGGCCGCAGATCGTTTATTACATCTTTAGCGACCAAAGGTGTGGGTGTGCGTGTGTTAGCAAGCCTAGCAGGCCATAAATCCATCGCAGTAACCCAAAGATACATTGATGTGAATGATGATATGAAGCGCAATGCTGTAGAATTAATATAATTTCCTTGTTGGAGCATATACCAATTATGAATGAAGCCGAAAAAATTCGCCTAGTTGGTTTAATACAAGGCAAAAATCCAAATAATGGCATGGAAAAACATTTCCTTAAAGTCATGGCTGGTCTTGCTAGGGCGGTGACGCCTCAAGAAAAAGAATGGGTTAATTGGGCGATCCATTATAAAAATAAGAAATTATTTACTTTGGCTGATCCCAACTTAAAAAATTCTATTAATCCAAAAATACAGATTAAAGAAAAAGCCCTAACAACGGATGAGAACTGGCGTATGAAAAAGGCTATAGAACTTGCTGATAAGCAACTAAATAAAAAAATAAGAAAAACTTCAAAATCAATAACAACCGGATGGACAACACTAGACCAAGGGAACAATAGACTTGGGGATAACATTATTAAAAAAAGATATGTCGATGAAGGAATCGCTGGAACCCGTGAAGAAAATAAAGGAATGAGAACTAATCAAAGCAGAGATATGCTAAAGAGAAACAAGGGTATTAGTTAACTTTAATGAAATTATTTGTACTATTAGAAACGGATACAGAGCTAGACGATATTTTTCTTAATATTACAACATAACTATCATTTGATAATTTACAGTTCATAATTACCATTTCATCAGTTTTCATATCCCATATACAGGTTGATTTTATAATGCCATCAATCAGCGCAGTTTTATCTTTAAATATGTAAATTTTATCCAAATTGCTACCTTTGATATCATCTAAGACTAGATCACCAGTTGTTTCACTCCAAGTACCGATAAAAAAATTTTTCCCCTGATTATCAGACAAATAGGTTAATCCTAGTAGCAAAGTAAGTATTAAACTTAAAATAAGAATCACTATTCTTTTAGTTACAGTTCGCATCTATATTAAGCCTCCCAAAATCAAGCTCTCGCAAAGCATAGGGTACACTTTGTGAACTGACCTTTCTATATTTCCCATCTCGATAAGCATCAACCACTTGAACAAAATCATTTCCACTACTCCACCAATATGTTATGTACCAATATCTAGAAGAATATTGTTTTTTCGTATAGTTCATTAAATCAAGTGATGTTAAAACAAACCCGCCAGTAAAACCTTCTATTACATGCCATTTGTTACCTTGTTTTTCTAAAAACAAATACTGTAATCCACTACTACCATAGCCACTCTGAATAATAATTTCATCAGTTCCATTCGCGTTCAAATCATAAAGAGCATAACAGCCGGTTTTTAAATTATTGAAGTAGTTAACAGACAATTCAGCTGCCTCTCGAGGAAAATCGCTTAAGACCCTCGCATCCCTGGCTATACCATTATATCCACTACCTGTTATGTCAGCCTCACCATTAAAGTTGAAGACTCGCCAATCTAAATCCCCGCCTTTAATTTCATACCTTCCATCCCCACGCAAAGGCACAATACTTTTATAGACTTTATTAGATTTTTGAACTTGATTAACTTTAACTAAACCATACTGATATAACGGATTCTCTGCGGCTTCAAAACTAGCTAGTGGAAATAGTTGCCCAGGAATCCCAATTTTTGGCTTTTCTATAGCGACGGCTAAAATAAGCATGTATACCAAAAGAAGCGTCACTGAAAGCACGACAATTAAAGATATTTTTTTGTAAAAAAGTTTTAGCATAATGTCTTTAAATTTTGCGCTCCATCTATTAAAAATACAACTATTGAAAATAGTGTGTGGTAAATCTACTTGTTTAGAATTTATGTAAATTTAGCAGTTAATTTGACTAAATGAACGCAAAACAGATAATGTCTGCTCATGAGTGCGGTTATCATCAAGTAAATCTAATTGCGCCCCTAAAAAGCGATATTCATTTTCAATGTTAATTTGACTCATCCATTCACCCCCTTCAATAGCCTCTTTATAGGCTCGCTTCTGCTGACTAGTCCATCTGGCACAAACTTCAACCTTAGCTTTTAGTGGAAAACAGCCCACTTCAACATTCGCAATAATCTTGTCTGCCTGTTTTTTCTTTTGTGATACTAACGACCGCACCCTATTCTGCTTATCTAATCTGGTAGATGATGAGTCAAATTTAGACGGTTTAGCACTTGGACTTATATTAATAGCCATTCCCATCTCGTAAAAACGCATTTTGCTAAGCCAACTTGAATACTCGTTATTGGATAACTTAGCACAATCAATCAAACGATCTAATAAAGCTACTTGGTAAAGAATTGGTAGTTGCCTTCTTTCCTTTGTCGAAATTTTGATTAATTGTTGATTGGCGGTGCTTTTGTAAAAACGTACATCTTTGGGAATCCCAGCCAGTAGAGACAATAACTGTTGGACAATAAGCTCGTCGCTTAAGTGAAAAGGTATCTCAACTAGCATCCTACCTTCATCGCTTAAATCCATGAATTGTGAATAAACCGAGACATCTGTTACTTGTGGCGGCCTTGAATGCTCAGCGAACGACTCTTGGGATTTACTAATCCACCAACTTTGAAAATTGTCATATTCATAGATATTACCAATAACCGCCCAAACATTCCTTAGCCTCTCGTCTAGGCATTCACCATGCTCATGACATATCCACCAATAGTCCTTACTTAACCTTAAAAAAGCGATCCACCACAGGTAATCGCTTTTACACGCATCTTGAATTTCTGAAACTTTAGAAGAATAAAACTGCCTTGAAAGCCCCGTGTACCAAGGGATCATGACCACCTCCAAATATTTTATTAATTTTCCTAACACTAGCGAAAAATTAATATTTTCTTTTTTTAAGATGTATTCACGATTTCATTTCTTGAAATCATTATCACTTTTACAAGGAGATTAAAATGGAAACACAGACCCAAAGCAATCCAAAAGTTACTATTCCTGCTAATGGCAGAGTAATTGTTGAATCTGATCAATATGAGGACAGCCTCACCGATTTAGACGAATTTGATTTAGCTAAGATATTCACACCAAACATTAATATGGATTTGTCACCTACTCCATCCCCAGACATGGTCAAGCAAATTGATGATCTATTATCTAAAGGTAAAACATTCAGATCCTTAAATGACAAGTATGTTGATAAATTTATCGTTAAAGGTAATGAGGAGTTGTATGAGCTTTTAGGATCTATCTATGGCTTTATGCTCACCGTAAATGAATCGCCCTACCGTGACCATATTATGAAAAGAATGCGCGAGCATTTAAGCGAAGAGCACTCAATTGTTTTACAAGAAACAGCGGCAATTGAATCCGTTGTTGTGCGTTTTGTAGTCCCTAGTGATCGTCAAACAGCATTTAACTATGCTCGCGTAATGAAAGTAGCTTTCCTTGAGAAAATAGCGGCTAAAGATTTAGCAGGGTATATCAAAGGTCGTGGTGGTATTACTAAGATACAAGATACGATTGCCAATGAAGAAGCCGCCAAAGATCACAAAAAGGTAGTAGCTAAAAAGTTATCTTTATATAAAAAAGTTTTAATCGCTAAATTGAAAGCCACTGGTCCAGAGATTGAAGTTCCCAAAAGGCTTTCGGCTAGCTTTGTCAAGAAAAGCAGTGATGCTGCCTGCTTTGAATTTGCGCTTGTAACAAACATGGGGGGTGAAAAATACAGAATCAACCAAATAGTAAATGTGCCTGAGGCCGTTGGTGATCAATTGTTAGGCTTCATCAGCAACCTCAGCATTCCTGACAATAAGGTAGATGAGGCTCAAGATAAGCTAGATGCGATGAGAGCTAAACTTGGCATTACTTCTGGCTATGGCATGGAACCAAGCGATAAAGGTTATATGGCTCCAGCTAGAGTTACTCAGCCACCAACAAATTCCGAGAAAGATATTACCGAAGAGGCAAAAACAACAGAGTAATTAAGTTATAGCTTCATAAAGCCACCTAAAATTTAGGTGGCTTTTTTATTAAAGCAATTACTTGATAAAGCAAAGAAAAAAGATTAAATTTATATCGTCTGACGATAGGGATTTCCTATCATATTTCCTAAAATATCACTTAGTGATTACTGGATTACATAATTTAGTCTTAATTGTCTAAATGTTCGTCGTAATCAATGTTGGTTAATGACCCCGTGGCGGGATCGCTTTGGCTAGTCAGACACTTTTTAGGAGACTTTTATGAATACTCATAAATTTTTTAGCCGATTCCGTAAATTGATAGTACTACTAGAGCTTATCGTAAGATTTGCGAAGGTGATAATAGAAATTTACGGCACGGTCTTTAACTATTTTTTTGGGAAATATCGATGCCTCCTCAAAGTTGGACCCATAGATATCTCCTAACTGGAACAACTAAATGGATTTTTCAGCCGTCTGAAGACTCTAGAAGAAATGGCCTACTAATAAAAGAACAAGTTGAAGGGATCTGGTCACCGCCCTACTTCTATTACCACCTTGCTCAAGGTGGGCATTTAAAAGCAATCAAAGCACACCTAAAAAACACTTACTTTACAAGATTTGATATACAAAATTTCTTTGGTTCAATCAATCAATCCAGAATAATTAGAACGCTGAAAAAACCGCTCGGATATGCTAGAGCAAAAGAAATAGCATCAATTTCAACAGTAGTTGATCCTAACAACACCCTTAGAAAACTAATACTACCTTTTGGATTTATTCAGTCTTCATTAATAGCGTCTATTTGTTTAGATCAATCTAATTTAGGGCTATACCTTCGTGAATTAGCTAAAAAGAGAAAAATCACAGTCTCAGTATATGTTGATGACATTATAATTTCGACATCTAGTAAAGATGCTCTTGAAGCGATATCAAATAAATTCGAAGAAATCGCTATCCAATCCAACTGGTCTCTTAGCAAAACCAAACAACAAAAATTTGTAAGTTGTGTTTCCGCGTTTAACATAAGCCTCAGCCACCAAAATTTACAAATAGAAAATCAAAGAATTGCTGACTTTAGATCTACTTTTCTCTCGACCCAAAATGAGAAAATTAAAAAAGGCATACTGAATTACATTAACTCAGTTAATCCATCTCAACAAAGTGAAGTCAACGATGCTTAAAATCTCCGCTGGATTACTCGATATTATTGCTAAATCTATTGCCACATGTGAAACACACGCATCATTACAGTCACTTTTTAAGCGCTCCGTTACATTTGAACTTGAGCCATACAATGGAAGTAAACTGGATATTTGCCATGACTATCTAAGACAAATAACAAACCATAACGGAATCGATAGTCTTGATGTTTTATCAAAGCTAATTGCTCGCTATATTGAAAACATGGATGAGGAAAATGTATTAATTGAAGAGTCAAAGCAAAAACTTTTGACGGCTATAAAAAAATCAAATCTAAGTCTCGATAACAATGGTTTTTTATTAACCAAAGATGCTAGGCAACTTTCATCAAGTGAGCTATTAAAATCTATTAAAGATTTTGATGCGAAGTCAATTGAGGATGAGTTTGATAGAGCGTTGAAAAATGTTGAAAAAAATCCTAGAGAAGCAGTTTCAGCCGCCAGCAACATTCTTGAATCAATTTTTAAGGTTTATATCGAAGATAAAGGCTTAGAAATGCCTAAAAATAAAGACATAATGTCATTATGGGCAAAAGTCAAAGTTGATTTAAATTTTGATCCAAAAAAATTGGAAGATGACGACCTAAAGAAAATAATTTCTGGTCTTGTAAGTATTGTAGATGGCATAGGGTCTCTAAGAACCCATGCTAGCAGTGCTCATGGGCAAGGAAAGACAATTTACAAACTTGAATCAAGACATAGCAAACTCGCTGTGTTGGCATCGCACACCCTAGCAACATTCATTATTGAATCATCGAAGAAATAACTCTACGAATCAACATCGCTGAAACACCTCTTTCAAAATAAATGCGATAATAGAAGGCTTTAGTAAATTTGTCTTTTTAGGTTACACACTGTGTAAAACAACGAGATTAAGAATGTTAATTTTTATAAATAAAAATCAATTAAATCAGATACTTAATAATAAAGTAAATACACAGAAGTTACACAATTTTTATAGGCTGTTGATTTAAAATGAAAATAAACAAAAAATTTACTGAGTGGGAATAAAAGGATTTATCTAATATGAGTCGCGGTTTTGTTAAAGAAGATGATTTAGAACTTGCGGGCACTGACCTGCCAGAACTCCCTATCAGTGAACACGCAAATTATGTGACGCCCCAAGGTTTGCAGCAATTAGAACAGCTCGTTGAAAAGCTTTCTAATGAACACAGAACACTCTCACCTAAAAACGAAGATCCAACGGCAGGTCAGAAACTGGCAAGTATTGAGCGCGATTTACGCTATTACGAGGCAAGATTAGAACAGACTATCTTGGTAGAACCTGTTGGCGAAAAACCAACGAGTGTTGTATTTGGTACAGCAGTCACTGTAGAAGATGAAAATGGTGATCAACATCGATTCAATATCGTCGGCGAAGATGAGGCTGACGCTAGCATCAATAAAGTCAGCTATGTATCTCCACTAGCAAAAGCTTTAATCGGTCACAAAGTTGGTGAAAACGTACTTTGGAAGCGCCCTGCGGGTGATTTAACCTTAGAAATCATCGACATTACTTACTAACTTAAGAAAAAGAACAACATGAACGTTACCACCGCGATTGAAACGCGCCGCTCGATTAAGTCTTACGATGCTTCACACAAGATGACAGAAGCTGAGATTCATCAACTGATCTCTTTAACCATGCTTTCCCCAACCGCTTTCAACATTCAGCATTGGCGATTTGTATTGGTTGAAGATGCTGCTCTTCGTCAGCAAATACAAGATGTCAGCTGGAATCAATCACAAGTCACAGAAGCTTCAGCACTGATTGTATTGGTTGCTGACGTTCAAGCTTGGTCAAAACAACCTGAACGTTACTGGAAAGATGCTCCTAAAGCGGTGCAAGACTTTTTAGTGCCTGCAATTAAACAATATTACACTGGCAACCCAGAAGCGCAACGAGATGAAGCGATGCGCTCATGTGGCATGGCTGCAATGACGCTGATGCTGGCAGCAAAAGAAATGGGCTATGACACTTGCCCGATGGATGGCTTCGATTTTGATGCCGTCGCAAAACTACTTAATTTACCAGCCGATCATATTCCGACGATGTTCGTGACTGTAGGGAAAGCAACCAAAGAGGCTTGGCCTCGCGGTGGTCAATTAAGTATTAACGATGTATTAATTAAGAATAAATTTTAATTTTAAATCAAATAATTATATAAAACTTTTAACAAAAGACTTTAGGAAATAAAACGTGCTTATTAGCAACAATATCACCATGCAGTTTGGCGCTA
>JACCDT010637441.1_pt1 | contig 13962 bp, 7 predicted proteins | sample 7446291 | NCBI WGS metagenome assembly JACCDT01 (sample SAMN15323446, study PRJNA562643) | freshwater metagenome | isolation source: river surface water | place: USA:Blue River Watershed | collected 2017-08-17
ACCTGGGACATCCTGCGCAAGTACAACAAGGACTACAAGCTGATCTTCATCGGGGACGCCACCATGAGCCCCTACGAGATCCTACAGCCGGGCGGCAGCGTGGAATACAACAACGAGGAAGCCGGTGCCGAATGGCTGCAGCGCCTGACGCACGCCTTCCCCAAATACGCCTGGATCAACCCGGAACCCCAAGGCGTGTGGCAGTATCGGCAAAGCATAGCCATCGTCCAGCAACTGATGCGCCAGCGCATGTTCCCGCTCACGCTCAAGGGCCTGGAAGACGCGATGAGACTGCTGAGCAAGTGAGCCTGAGTCAAGCACCTCTCTTCTTTTCTCACTGCCTGCAGACCCTTCGATGGGTCTGCGGTGTTTTGGCGTGCCTGCTTCTGATGAGCAGCGCCTGGGCTCAAGACGACAGCGCAGCCCCCGCCGATGCAGCGTTGGCCTTTGCACTCGACATCCAGGCGCCTGAGCCGATCGCCAGCGGCCTGACGCGCCACCTCGAATTGCAACGCTACAAAGGGCTGATGGATCTGGACAGCACCGAATTGCAGCGACTGCTCAGCGCCGCCGATGTCCAGGCCCGTGAATTGCTGACCACCTGGGGCTTTTTCACACCCACGCTGGATTGGCAAACCACGGCCGGTCCTGCCGAGGGTCCAGGCTGGTCGATTCGCCTGAAAGTGGAAACAGGCCCGCAGGCGCGCATCGGCGAAGTGCGCTGGACCTTCACGGGACACATCCAGGACAGCAAGGAGCACCGTGAACAGCGCGAGGCCTTGCAAAATCAATGGTCACTGCGGGTCGGACAGCCCTTCACACAAGAGGCCTGGACGGAGTCGAAGAGCGCAGCACTGCATCAGCTCACAGCCGAACACTACCCCCTGGCGCGACTGGTGCACAGTCAAGCCCTGGTGGACGCCGAACAACGCCGTGTGGTGCTGAGTCTGACGCTGGACTCCGGCCCCGAAGTCTTTCTCGGACCGGTTCACATCGTGGGCAGTGAGCGTTACAGCGAAGACCAGGCGCGGCGCCTGGCACGCCTCCCCACGGGCCGCAGCTACCGACAAAGTGATCTGCTTGAAGCCCAGCAGCGTCTGGTGCTCAGCGGTTTTTACGATGCAGTGTTTGTCTCGCTCGACACCAGCGGACCGGCATCCTCCATGCCGGTTCGCATCGAGTTGCGCGAAACGCCCCGCCAACGCTGGCAGCTGGGGCTGGGGGTGCGCAGTGACACCGGCCCTCGACTGACACTGGAACACACCCAGCACCGCGTGCCCGGTCTGGACTGGCGTGCCGTCACAAAACTCTCGGTGGATCGTCTGCTGCAAAGCGCCAACCTGGATTTGCTCGCACCGCCCAATGACAGCCTGTGGCGATGGACACTCTCGGGCAAGGCTGAGCACCAAAAATTTTCCGATTACGACCTCGACAGCCAGCGTGTACGCGGTGGCCGGACCCAGTTGGGCGAGCGGATTGACCGAACCTATTACCTGCAGTACGACACAGCGCGCTACAGCGGCGGCCTGGACGACGTCAGGGAGTCGGTCAGCGCCCACTATGCCTGGACCTGGCGGCGATTTGACAGCCTACCCTTCCCCACTCGGGGCTGGGGTCTGGGTCTTGAGTTGGGGACAGGCGTGACCCTGGGCAGCGAGCGGATGCCCTACACACGCGCCTACAGCAAGGCTTTGCTGCTGCTGCCTCTGGGCCATCAGGGACAGCGCCTGTCACTGCGCGGCGAGCTGGGCGCGGTCACGACCCGCCATGCGGACAACATTCCGAGTACCCAGTTGTTCCTTGCCGGTGGCGACCTGAGTGTGCGCGGTTATGCGCCTGGGACCATTGGTGTGAGCAACAGCACCGGCACCATCACCGCAGGGCGTTATTTGACTGTGAGCAGCATCGAATGGCTGGTGCCCATCCGCCGTGGACAACAGCGCACTGAATGGGATGCCCTGGTTTTTGTGGATGCCGGGGCGGTTGCCAACGCAACGTCCGAACTCAGGACCCGAATTGGCGCTGGTTTCGGTGCACGCTGGCGCAGCCCCGTCGGTCCACTGGAAATCGATCTGGCCCAGGCCCGTGATACCGGGCGCTGGCGTTTGCACATGAGTGTGGGGTTCCGCTTCTGATGAACACCTCATCCACGCCACCTGCCCGCCCCATCGCCGCGACTGGCCGACGCATTGCACTGGGCTTGACCAGTCTTGCACTGGCGGGGGCAAGCCTGTGGATCTGGAGTGGCAGCAACGGTTCTCTGAGCGCCAGTTTGCGGATCGTCAACCGCCTTCTGCCTGCCAGTGCACAGCTGCAGACCGAACACGTTCAAGGCAGCCTGCGTCAGGGCGGTCGCATCGGCCTGCTGACCTGGCGTCAGGCAGACCTCACGGTCACGGCGCGAGAAGTCCAGTTTGAACTGGACTGGCGGCGCTTGCTGCAACAGCAACTGCCCTTGGCGACCCTGCGGCTGCAGCAACTGCACGCTGAAGATTCGCGGACTTCAAGCACCTCCCCGCCCACCCCCCTGAGCTGGCCGCTGCGCGTGGACACGGTCTGGCAAGTCGGTGCGCTGCGCTGGACGGCAAGCACCACAGAGGAAGCGTCCGACATCCGGGGCCGTTATGTCTTTGATGGTCGGCACCACCAGCTGCAGATCGACAGCCTGAAATGGGCACAAGGCCATTACAAGGGGCTCATCGAGCTGCAAGCCGCCTACCCCATGCAGCTCGATGCCTCGCTGCAGGGCGCGCTGCACATACCTTCGGCTGGCGGACGTGCAAGTCAGGAACTGCAGGCGCAGATCAGCTTGCAAGGCCCTCTGAGTCCTCACTTCGCACGGCAGCGTCTGCAAGCGCGTGTTCAGTCGCCAACCCGTTCCGGCACACAACTGGACGTGAGCGGCGAACTGGCCTTGCAAGGTCCTGCCTTCGTGCATGCACTGCAGGCGCATCTGCAGCGCATCGATCTGGCCACGCTTTGGCCCTCTGCGCCCCACACGCAAATCGATGGCCACCTCCAGATCACACCCGCCGAGGCTGGCTGGCAGCTGCAAGCCAGTCTGAACAACACGCTGCCCGGGACGTGGGAGCAAGGTCGGCTTCCCCTTGAGCACCTACAGGGCTCATTGCGGCGCAGTGATGCTCGATGGCAGGCTGAGCGCGTGCTGGCACGCTGGCACGGCGGCCAACTTCAGGGCCAGGGTCAATGGGGAGAAATCGGCTGGTCTGGCGACTGGCGGGTACAAGGCCTGCAGCCAGGACAGTGGTGGACGAGCCTGCAAGGCCCTGTTCTCAGCGGTCAGATCACCACGCATCAGGATGGTGCAGGCCCGGTGGCAGTACGGGCCACATTGCAGCCGCAGACCGACCGGGCGCATGCCGAAAACAGCGGTCTCGAGCTGGAGGCCCAGCTGGACAAGCAGCTCTGGAAATTTTCCCGACTCGATTTGCGCTGGCAGGGCCTGGATCTGCAGGCACAGGGCCAGTGGCGCCCGGGCAGCCAGCAGCTCGATGGCCATGCGCGCTGGACGCTGCCCGGGCTGCAAGGTCGCATGGAGGGTTTTATTTCACCGCAGCAAGGTGAGGGCTCGTGGCACATCGATGGCAGGGATATCGGCAAACTGCACCAGCAATGGCGGCAATGGTCCGCGCAGGCACAGCCACTGCCCGCCTGGTTGCAATCGGCCAGCGTGCAAACCCAGGGCCAGTGGCGAGGCGGCTGGAAGCAAGACGACTTGGCCGTTCAAGTCAACCAGCTCGAATTCAAGGGACCAGCCGTGACGGGATCTGCCGGGCCAGTGCAACTGCAACTGGCTGAGCCGGTGAACACCCTCTGGCGGCTGCAGAACCTGCGCCTGCAGTGGCCGCGTCACCGCTGGTGGCTGCGCGATGCTGAAAAGACGGCCACGCTCAATGTGGACGCAGGCGACGGGCAAGCCCCGACCTCGGCGGGCGCTGCACCGATCCTGCATGCACGTGTGCATCTGGCCGATCTGCCCTGGCGCTGGACGCGCTGGCTGGGTCTGCCCGAGATGCCCGGCGATCTGGAACTGCAAGGCGGTCTGCAACTGGACTGGGATCGCCAGCCGCGTGTGCAAGCCTGGCTGGAACGCAGCCGGGGAGACCTTCTGATCGGCACCGAGATGGGACAAACGGCGCGGGTACCTGCCGGTGTCCGAACGGCCCGCGCCCAATGGCGACTCGAAGGCCCGCAAGCCACCGTCGACATCCACTGGGACAGCACCCAGGCTGGACAACTGAGTGGCCAACTGCGCAGCCGTCTGGACCTGAGCGCCACGACTGCGCAAGCCCTGTGGCCTGAGCATGTACCGATCTCCGGGCAAGTCCAGGCACGCCTGCCACGCATCGGAGCATGGGCCTGGCTGGCGCCGCCTGGCTGGCGCGTGCAGGGCTCGTTGGATGCACAAATTGAACTCAACGGCACTCGAAGCCGACCTCAATGGGATGGCCAGGTGCGAGCAGACGATCTGGTGGTCCGCTCTGCCGTGGAAGGCATTGAATTCCAGCGGGGCAAGTTGCGGGCACGCCTGCAGGAACAAGCCATGGTGCTGGAATCCTTTGAGCTGCAGGGCGCCGGTGCACAGGGTGGCAGCGTGGCAGCCCAGGGCCAGGTGCGCTGGCCCTCGTCGGCCGCATGGGCCATGGACAAGCTGGAAATGGACCTGCAGATGCAGGCACGCAGCCTGCGCGTGACCAACCGTGCCGATCGCCGCCTGAGCATCTCAGGGGATGTGAACGCACGGCTAAACCGTGGCCGCATGCGGCTGCGTGGCACGCTGCAGGCCGACTCTGCCCTGTTCATCCTGCCCGATGACAGCACACCCACACTGGGCAAGGATGTGGTGGTTGTGAGGGCACGTGAAGCGGTCAAGCTGCGCCAGGAGCAGCAAGCCTTGTCCGTCATGGGCTTGCCGGATGTGCAGGTGCTGTTGCGTCTGGGGCCGGATTTCCAGCTGCGCGGACAAGGCATGCAGACACGTCTGGCCGGAGAAGTGCAACTGGTCAGCAATGAAGCGACCGCAGGCCAGCCACGCCTGACTGGCGAGGTCCGCACCGTGGCAGGCCGCTACCGCGCCTACGGCCAGTCGCTTGACATCGAGCAAGGTCTGCTGCGCTTCAGCGGCCCTTACGACAACCCTGCCCTGGACATCCTGGCCTTGCGCCCCAACCTTGCACAGCGGGTTGGCGTTCGGGTGACAGGCAGCGCCACGGCCCCCGCCATACGCCTTTATGCCGACCCAGACATGCCTGACGCGGACAAACTGGCCTGGCTGGTGCTGGGCCGCTCACCGGCCGCAGGTGGCGCCGAATCGGTGGTCCTGCAGCAAGCGGCTTTGGCTTTGCTGGGCGGCAACAGCAAGGGTTTGAGCGGCGAGCTGGCCAGCGCGCTCGGACTCGATGACCTCTCGCTGGCCAACCGCACCACCACCACTGCCGCCGGTACGACCGCCACAGGGACCGCGCTCATGCTGGGCAAGCGATTGTCCAGGGACTTCTACCTTGCGTACGAAAGCAGTGTGAGTGGTGCATTTGGCAACCTGTTCATCTTCTACGACCTCTCGCGCAAGCTGACGCTGCGGGCCCAGACCGGTGAACTCAACGCGCTGGACCTGATCTATACCATCCGGCATGACTGAGGCACCCCTGATGGGCGCTTACAATCCCGGCAACGCCGCCGTAGTTCAATGGATAGAACGAGCGCCTCCTAAGCGATAGACTATCGCTTTCATTTTTTGTAAGTTGTTGATTTTTAAGGATTTTTATCCTTAATTTCCCAGATAAATTCCCTATTTTTTCGATCCTTCGTGTCCCAAATTTGTCCCACGGAATCTGGGCCAGAACAAACACTGCAAACCGCTCACGCTCTTTGCGAATGAACAGACTGAGGTTGACAGCCTCTCAAAAAATGGTGACCTGTTAAGATTCACAGCCTCCTCCTTGTAGTTCAATGGATAGAACGGAAACCTCCTTTCAATGGGCAGTCACAGGCGAAAGCAGTGGCTGAATGGAGTCAAATTCGGTGAACCCTCTGGTCCAAGTGACCGTGGCAACGCCGAGCCAAGCCAAGAGAGATCTTGGAAGGTGTAGAGACTAGACGGCTCCTGCCTACCGGCGCAAAGCGCCCATGGCAAAGGCATAGTCCAGACCACAAACGATAACTCGGTGGCGAAAGCTATAGTGGCATGAAGTTTCAGATACAGGTTCGATTCCTGTCGAGGAGACCAATCAACGCAGGTGGAGTTCACGCCTATGGAGCAAACAAGCAACCTGGTTGCCTATTTAAGAACCCGCTCTGGTGGCAAAGAAGTTCTGACCCCAAAGCAGCTTGAACCCATCTTGGGCATCAGCGTCAAACAGCAAAGTCTCCTGCGCAAAGAGAACAAGCTGGGTTTTCCACACCTGACCATCGGCGGAAAAATTCTTTACAGCATTCACGCTGTGGCTGAAATGCTCACAAGGCCCGCGCAAACTGAGCCCGCCCAAACAGAAACGGCGAAGAACGAAAAACCATCTGCCAGCAAATCAAAGGCAGTTGACAAGTGGCGCTCAAGTCTTAAGGTGCCCTCCTCCCAGCCAATCAACATGAGCCAGGCCCTGCTCCGTGCCTTCATGCTGAACAACATACAGACTGAAATTTCAACTCTCACCGCCCTTACAAAAGAGCTTCAAACGCTTCAGCGCTCTGAAGAACTCCGTGCAACCTTGGAAAAGAAATCTCAGAACACTTCAGCTGGTAGCAGCACCAAAAAGAAAATGAAGATCTAAGGCTCGAAGTTGCGACCACGCGCCTATGGAGTTTCACCCCTAGCTTGAGATTATTTTTAATGTAATCAATCTGGCAATCTGAGGCAAAATTGGCAAGACTTGGCAAACCATATTAATGGCCATCCCATCAACCCAATGACAAACCCAGAAAATCAGATTCTTACCATCGAAGAAGTAGCTGAGTATTTGAAGGCTGGCAAGCGCACAGTCTATCGACTAGCGGCTGAGGGTAAGCTGCCCGCGTTCAAACTTGGTGGCTCATGGCGTTTTCGCCAAAGCGATCTGGATGGGTGGATTTCTGCAAATCTAACCAACAAAAACGCAGGAGCAAGCGACTGATGGAACTGATCGACAACATCACTCGCTTGTTGGGCGACGATCTCAAGCAAACTCTGCGACCAGGCGCACGACTAAAGATCGCGGCCTCGTGCTTCTCTATGTACGCCTTCGAAGCCCTGAAGGCCGAGCTGGAGAAGATCGACGATCTGAGCTTTATCTTCACCTCGCCCACCTTCACAGCCAGTGAGGTCACCGACAAGATTCGAAAAGAGCGCAAAGAATTCCACATTCCAAAGATCGACCGCGAACGCAGTCTGTACGGTAGCGAATTTGAGATTCAGCTCCGCAACAAGTTGACCCAGCGCGCCATCGCCAAGGAGTGTGCTGACTGGATGCGTCGTAAGGCGAAGTTCAAGAGCAACCGCACCAAGGCACCTATGCAGCCTTTCGCAGTTGTGCAGGCCAACGGCGCGGACACCGCCTACATGCCGCTCCACGGCTTCACCGCCGTAGACCTTGGCTACCAGCAGGGCAACGCAGTGTCCAACCTCGTCAACAAGATGGACGAGCCAGCCTTCGCCGCCACCTACCTCAGCTTGTTCGACCAGATTTGGAACGACCCTGAAAAGTTGGAGGATGTGACCGCGCAGATTTGCGAACACATCGCTTCGGTGTACCAGGAAAACTCACCCGAGAGCATCTACTTCTTGATGCTTTACAACATCTTCAACGAGTTCCTTGATGAAATCGACGAAGACGTTCTCCCTAACGACCGCACCGGCTACCAAGACACGCTAATCTGGAACAAACTCTTCAATTACCAGAAGGATGCCGCCACCGGCATCATCAACAAGCTTGAAACCTATAGCGGCTGCATTCTGGCCGACAGCGTGGGCCTGGGCAAGACCTTCACGGCGCTGGCCGTGGTCAAGTACTACGAGCTTCGGAACAAGTCTGTCCTCGTGCTCTGCCCAAAGAAGCTGGCCGACAACTGGCTCAACTACAACCGCAACCTCAAGACCAACATCTTCGCCAAGGACCGCTTCAACTACGACGTCCTTTGCCACACCGACCTCAACCGTACCAGCGGCGAATCCTTTGGCACCCCGCTTAACCGGATCAATTGGGGCAACTACGACCTTGTGGTCATCGATGAATCCCATAACTTCCGCAACAACGACGCCTACAAGGACAAGGAGACGCGCTACCAGAAGCTGATGAATAAGGTCATCAAGGAAGGCGTGAAGACCAAGGTGCTGATGCTGTCAGCCACACCGGTGAACAACCGCTTTGCTGATCTGCGCAATCAGCTGGCCTTGGCCTACGAAGGCGATTCCGAAATCCTCAGCAAGAAACTCAAAACTGGCAAGACAGTCGAAGAAATCTTCCGTGGCGCACAGACTGCATTCAACAACTGGGCCAAGCTGCCCCCCGAAGAGCGTACCGCGCGCGCTATCCTCGACTCGCTGGATTTCGACTTCTTCGAGCTGCTGGACAGCGTGACCATTGCCCGCTCGCGCAAGCACATCCAGACCTTCTACGACACCAAGGACATAGGACAGTTTCCTGAACGTCGAAAGCCACTCACATTCCACAGCCCGCTGACCGCACGCACAGACGTAATGGGCTTCAATGACATCTTTGCCCAGCTGTCATTGCTCAAACTGGCGGTGTATGCCCCCGTGAGCTACATCCTGCCCAGCCGGATCAAAAAGTACGAAGAAGCCTACGACACCAAGGTGGGAGTCAAAGGCACACTCAAGCAAGCTGACCGCGAGAAAAGTTTGCAGGCCCTGATGACGGTTAACCTGCTCAAGCGGCTGGAAAGCTCTGTCCAGTCGTTCCGGCTGACCTTGAATGCCCTGCGTCACAACCATCAGAACACGCTGGCCAAGATCGAGGCATTTAACCAGTCTGGTGTGGAAACAAGCGTTGGTGACTTGACGGATTCGCTGGAAAGCCTTGATGCCGAGGAAGATGACCTGGCCATCCTGGATGACGACAGCGGCGAGATTGGTGGCAAGGTCAAGATCAGCCTGGGTGACATGGACTTGCCCTCGTGGGAGCGTGATCTCAATGGCGATCTGGCCCTCATCGAGGGTTTGCTGGCCTCGATGAACAAGATCACACCTGAGGACGACGCCAAGCTCCAACACCTCAAAGCTCAAGTGCTGCAGAAGATTGCCAACCCGATCAACCCCGGCAACAAGAAGGTATTAATCTTTACCGCTTTTGCGGACACGGCAGACTACCTCTATGCCAACCTAGCGCCCGTGCTGCAAGAAGCCAAGGGCTTGCACACCGCAAAGGTAACGGGAAAGGGCGCGCCGAAGTCCACGCTGAAAAGGGGCTATGACTTCCAGGAGCTGCTGACACTGTTTTCACCCCGCGCCAAGGAGAAGGCTGTAGTTCTGCCAGGCGAGCCCGCCGAGGTCGACTTGCTGATCGGTACGGACTGTATCTCAGAGGGCCAGAACCTTCAGGACTGCGACTACCTGATCAACTACGACATCCACTGGAACCCCGTCCGCATCATCCAGCGGTTTGGCCGAGTGGACCGCATCGGTTCGCCCAACACCAGCATTCAACTGGTCAACTACTGGCCCGACATCACCCTCGACGAGTACATCAAGCTCAAAGACCGGGTGGAAAGTCGCATGATGATTGCGGACGTGACGGCCACGGGCGACGACAACGTACTGTCCGCCCAAGCCAACGATGTGTCGTACCGCAAGGAGCAACTGCGCCGCTTGCAAGAGGAAGTCATTGAGCTGGAAGACCTGAAGACCGGCGTGTCTATCACAGACCTCGGCCTCAACGACTTCCGCATGGACTTGCTCAACTACGTCAAGGAGCATGGCGAGCTGAGCAATGCTCCTAATGGCATGCATGCTGTAGTTTCGGCCAATCCTGTTATGGGCTTGAACCCCGGCGTCATCTTCACGCTGCGTAACCTCAACACGGGCGTCAACGTCAATCAGCACAACCGGCTGCACCCTTACTACCTCGTCTACATTGACCGGGCTGGCAACGTGGTGCACGACCACACCGAGGTGAAACGCCTGCTGGACTTGGCTCGCACCTGCTGCAAGGGCCAAGAAAAGCCCATTCCACAAGCGACCCAGCTCTTCAATGAAGAGACTGCCGAGGGCCGTCAAATGCAGATGTACTCCGACCTTCTGGGCAAGGCCATTCGCTCCATGATCGAGGTGAAAGAAGAGAAGGACCTGGACAGCCTGTTCACCGGCGGCAAGACCACGGCGCTGACCAACACCATCTCTGGCCTGGACGACTTCGAACTCATCACCTTTCTGGTGATCCAGGAGGCGGGATGAGCGCCTTGTTCGCCTACCCCAAGCAAGCGGAGTTTGGCCGCGTACTGCCCAAGAACAAGATTTACGAACACAGCGGCGCCAACACCCGCTTGAAAGACTTGTTCGTGGAGCAAGTAGAGCAGATCGTCTGGCGCTACAAGCTGGCACCAGAGACGATTAACTTGGCGTCAAAGCCGGGCGTACCGGAGATTCAAGTCTTCGCAATCCAGCTGAAGACGCCTGAGCTGCACCACGACGTGCTCCGTTGCATCGACGGCGCAGTGCAGTTCCCTATCATCTTTGAACTGACTCAAGGGCTAGGTTCTGGCGCGAAATCACAGGTTGTCGCAGCTTACAAGCGCCAGAGCGATGCAGATGCGACCAAATGGGTCTGCTCCGATTACTTCGAGTCAAACTGGATGCCCGCTGCCAATTTGCGAACGCCGCTACCACTTGCCTGGGATCTCGAGGGGTTATATGAGCAATTGCTCAAATGCCTTATCCCTCTCTCCCTTAGAAATAATGAACCTATCCGCGACCTCGTGGCCAGATATGCGTGCGCAAAGGCAAAGGAGCTTGAGGTAAGGCGAGTATCCGCAGCCTTAGCTAAAGAACGGCAGTTCAACAGAAAGGCCGCATTGAATGCAACGCTCCGGCAATTGAGAAGCGAATTCGAAGGACTCACACTATGACCACAAGAACAGCGCCAATCTCAAGCTCCGGCCTAACGCAAGCCGAAATCAGCGAATACATACTCAGATTCTGCGCCAAAGAATTCAAAAGCCTTGGCGAAATATCAGCCGAATTAGGTCGCAGCAAAAACACAATCCGCGCTGGTTATATATATCCGATGGTAAAGACTGGGCATCTTCTGCAGGAGCATCCTGCAGGCACAAAGTCTGCACAAAGATATCGCACCAATGAACCCGACACTTATGGTGTGAAAAGCGCAGCTCAGAAGAGGAAAAAATGAAGAAGCTACAACTCCATTCCACGAATTGCGTCAATAGCAATATTGAAAAGCTCGCAGATATCTTTCCAAGCTGCATTACGGAGTCTGTTGATGGAAGCGGCTCTGTCCGTCATGCTGTTGATTTCGACAAGCTGAGACTGGAGCTAGGAGACGCTATCGTCGAAGGCTATTCGGAACGATATCAATTGTCATGGCCAGGCAAGGCCGAGTCGCTCGTTTCCGCAAACAGGCCCATAGCAAGGACGCTCCGCCCAATTGCCTCGGAAAGCATTGATTTTGAAGACACAAAAAACATATTCATCGAGGGGGACAATCTTGAGGCACTGAAGCTGCTTCAGGAAAGTTACCTAAACAAGATCAATATCATTTATATCGATCCACCGTACAACACAGGGAACGATTTTGTCTATAACGATGACTTCTCGGAACAGGCAAGTGCCTACCTCCAGAGAACCAACCAAGAGGATACTAGCGGAAATAGGTTGATAACAAACAAGCAGTCAAATGGACGCTTTCATTCGACATGGCTATCAATGATTTACCCTCGGCTCAAGCTGTGCCGCAACCTATTGTCCGATGACGGTGTTATCTTCATCAGCATTGATGATAGTGAAATCGACAACCTAAAGAAAGTGTGCAATGAAATATTCGGTCCTGACAACTTTGTTGGGACCTTTATTTGGAAATCCCGAGTCAGCGAAGACACACGTGCCGTTTCGGGCATGTCCACAGATCATGAATATATAGTTTGCTACAAGGGCCATGGGGATTTCACTCTCCGGGGAACCGAAAAGGACTTGGATAAGTTCAAGAATCCCGACAATGATCCTCGTGGCCCCTGGCGAAGCGCGGACATGACCGGACTAGCGACGAAAGATAAGCGTCCAAACCTGCACTATGACTTGGTAGACCCAGCCACGGGCAAAAATTACGGCTGCCCTCCCAAGGGATGGCGTTTCGAAGCCAAGACGATGGCTGAAAGAATCAAGGAAGGGAGAATTCTCTGGCCCAGCACTGATGACGGAAGACCAAGACAAAAGCTATTCCTCAAAGAAATGGATAGTTTGTTCAAAAATATTTCCTCAATCATTCAGGATGTATCGACCGCAGACGGAACCAGGGAGGTTAACGAGCTTCTGGGCGATGGGATATTTGATTTCCCGAAGCCTACAAGACTGATACAAAAACTGGTCGAACAGGTTTCGAATTCGGATGCAGTCGTTTTAGATTTTTTTGCTGGCTCAGGCTCGACCGCCGAGGCGGTCATGAAACTGAACTCTGTTGACGAGGGTAAGAGGCGCTTTATTTTGGTGCAGCTTCCAGAGCCATGTTCCCCTGAGTCCGGTGCGTATCGCGCCGGTTACAAGACGATAGCTGAAATCACCAAAGAGCGTATTCGTCGCGCAACGAAAAATATTAAGGCTGGTAACAGTAGCTCATTTGCCACCGACACTGGATTTCGCGCATTCAAGATCGACTCGTCAAATATGACTGACATCTTTTATGCCCCAGATGCCATTCAGCACGACCAAATGGATCTTTTGGTGGACAACATAAAACCTGACAGAGGACCGGAAGACCTACTATTTCAAGTCATGCTGGATTGGGGTGTTGATCTCGCATTGCCAATCTCAAAGCAGGTGATTCAAGACAAGGATGTCTACCTCGTAGACGGCAACACTCTGGCTGCTTGTTTCGATGGACATGGCGGTGTTGATGAGGACTTCGTGAAAGAGCTGGCCAAGGTGCAGCCGCTCCGCGCGGTATTCCGCGACGCGGGCTTCAAAGACAGCTCAGTCAAGATCAACGTGGAGCAAATTTTCAAGCTTCTGTCGCCTGCCACTGAAGTGAAGTGCATCTGAAGGACTTGCGATGAAACTCAAGTTCAAGACCCAGGCCTACCAGTCTGCGGCTGTGCAAGCCGTGGTGGACTGCTTCAAGGGCCAGCCGCCCACATCTGCGGAGGCCATCACCTATCGCATTGACCCCGGCCAAGCCAAGAAGGGCACGGAAGACCTGTTCTCCGAGTCCGGCTTCAAGAACGCAGAACTGGCACTGACTGACCTTGCCTTGCTGGACAATATCCAGCAGGTGCAGCGCGGCCAAAACCTACCCGTGTCGGACACGCTGGTTAAGAACAAGGTCGCCCGCGTCAACCTCGACGTGGAGATGGAAACGGGCACGGGAAAGACATACTGTTACATCAAGACGATCTTCGAACTGAACCGCCGCTTTGGCTGGAGCAAGTTCATCATCGTGGTGCCCAGCATCGCTATCCGTGAAGGCGTTGCCAAGTCGTTGGAGATCACCGCCGAGCACTTCCTGGAGACCTACCAGAAGAAAGCACGCTTCTTCATCTACAACTCCAAGCAATTGCATCACCTGGAGAGCTTTTCGTCGGATGCTGGCATCAACGTCATGGTCATCAACGTGCAGGCATTCGCGGCCCGTGGTGCCGATAACCGCCGCATCTACGAGGTACTGGACGACTTCCAGTCTCGCCGCCCGATTGACGTCATCAGCGCGAACCGACCCATCTTGATCCTGGACGAACCTCAGAAGATGGAGGGCGCACAGACATTGAAGTCCTTGGAGGAGTTCAAGGCCT
>JACCDT011029605.1_pt1 | contig 13950 bp, 11 predicted proteins | sample 7446291 | NCBI WGS metagenome assembly JACCDT01 (sample SAMN15323446, study PRJNA562643) | freshwater metagenome | isolation source: river surface water | place: USA:Blue River Watershed | collected 2017-08-17
AGCCCATACGCGCAGAAGCGTGTGCCGCCTCCGTACCCGCATGACCGCCGCCGATTACGATGACATCCCAATGATTCATTGTCACGCCGAGTAACATCTCGACAGAGCTGGAGTCAAACGGTGCGTTGCCCATAACTTGCCAGGTTTTTTGAAGTGGGCTAGGTTCGACACTTGTCAATCAGGATGCGGGCGTAGCTCAGTTGGCTAGAGCGCGAGCTTCCCAAGCTTGAGGTCGCGGGTTCGAGCCCCGCCGCCCGCTCCAAATATCCACTCTCTTCTATTAATAAGCGTAAGGCTCTTCCCCATATCGAGGGGCATGAGGATTTTGCAGAGAATCGATTTCTGATCGCAAATCTTGCCTCACAATGCGCTGACGGCGCTATTGGACCTTGCTGTTTTTGAATCCCCAGCCTTCATAAAGTACAGTATTACATTTTTTATGTGTAATAAAATGATGCCTTTGCATTCTCAAGGTTGGTTACAATATTGCCCTCCACGACATCCTCATAATAAAAAATAGTGCTCGCTGAACTCCAAGATGATTCTTACCGCATGGCCGGGAGACCTAAGCGCGGAGTACATAAACAGCAAAAATTTAAATAATTTCAAGCTGCGGGTTTAGTCGAAAGAAAAAACAATTCACAGCGTTGATACTGAATGAACACAAAACGGAGCGTTCTAACCTTTACGACAATGCCCTTTAGGACATGCCATCGAAAAGAGCCGCCGGAAGGTCAAAGAGCGCCCCCCACAGATTACACTGTAGTTATAGACCTATTCTTGAACCCAAGTGAGGCGCTTATGAACTACCAGCCCTGCCGCTCTATAAAGGCGGTGTTTTTAGGTCAGAAAGTAAACTTAAAAAGACACATTTAGTCGGGCTAAATTACTTTGACTCGTTGCGTTAATCAAAGATAGACAGCGCTCCTCCTAACCTAAAACCGATCCTTCGAGGGGAAAAACAATGTCACTTATCAAGCCTAGCACTTACGGGTTTTTAACCTGTTTAGCCATGGGAACCGCCGCATGCGGCGGCGATCCATTTAACGTCATCATCTCTGCAGATCCTGCACACCTAGACCAAGCTGCTGACTTCAGCTTTGGACGCGTTGCGCTCACCAAGAGTGCAACCCAAACCTTCACTGTCAGCAACTTTGGCGGAAGCGAAATTACTCTCGGCACTGTCACCGCCGCCTCTCTCGGTATTAGCGGCGCGCTTACTCTTGAAGGGGGCACCTGTGCAACCAACTTAAAACTCGCGTCCTCTGCGAACTGCACTTTGATTGTGAAGTTTGAACCTGCCGATGAGTCCACGCTCGCCCAGTCTCTCACTGTCGCCTTCTCCCACGAAGACAACAAGGGACAGAGCGTTCAAAAAATCTCAGGTTCAGGCTACGTGGACTGCACTCTCACAACCGAACTTGCTCAAAAGCGCCAAGAAGGCGTTTCCGCCGCTGACACCCGCATGGTAAATGAGCGCGCTCAAGGCAAGGCCGACGGAGATGCTCTCACTTATCCTCAAGGGTTGAGTGACGGATTCCCTATTGGATTCAACACAGGCTTTGACGAAGGATACAACAGCCCGAACGGTTATCGTCTGGGTTACGACACCGCCTATGGCCCTGCACTCGTGGCAGGACTGCAAAATGTTACAGCTTGCTCAAGCGGATCGAGCAATGGCGAGCAAGTAGGTTATAGCGATGGTCGCCTAGCCGGAGAACACGACGGTTACTATGCCGGCTACTCCGACGGACATGCTGAAGGAATTTACAGCAACTATCGCTATTACTCTGGGTACCAAGCTGGCCAAAACTCTTGTCCTAACAACGGCGGTGGATACAACAACGGCGGTGGATACAACAACGGCGGTGGATACAACAACGGCGGTGGATACAATAACGGCGGTGGATACAACAACGACGGCAGCGGCAACAATAACGGCGGCGGATACAACAATAACGGCGGCGGATACAACAATAACGGCGGTGGATACAACAACGACGGCAGCGGCAACAATAACGGTGGCGGATACAATAACTCTGACTCATCCGGGCTGGCTGTAGCGATTGACTTACCTGCTGCTTGTTTCACTCAAGGCTTTAACACTCAGTATGATCCAACGACATACTCTCGTGCCTATGAGGCGGCCAAAGCGAAAAACATCCCATATCAGATTGGATTTAGAGAAGGTCATGCAATCGGACGGGCAGAGGGCTTTCCTCAAGGCCAAGCACATGGTTACGTCGACGGGACACGCGACGGCGCTGATGCTGGCTACGCAGAGGGTGCTCGTCAAGAGTACGCTCATTGCTATAGCGATGCGTATTCATACGCTCATAGCGACGGCTACGAGTACGGATATCACGTCTCCTTGAATGGGTACGCTGGTGGATTCGACGATGGCTACGACGATGCCGGCGAAGAAAACTATGACGAAGGCTACTCGGATGGGCGCGATTCGTCCTGCGGATACTACGGCTTGACGGCTACGAACTCTTCAAGCCTGAAGAGCAAGGCAAATGCGCATCCCACAAGTCGTACCGGCAAATCGTTCGGTAAGAACCAAAACTGGTGGAAGAAAACCAAGTCTGGTGCTTTCGCCGACCACTTCGTAGTAAACCGATCTCGCTTGCCTCAAACCGAGACCGCGCTCAACGACTCTATCAACAGTAATGTCGAGAGCGTTCGCAAGTGGACCGACGAAAACATGGAGATCCGCAAGGAGCTCTACGCAAAAGCAAAAGCCCAACTCAAGCTTCGTAAGAAGTAGAGGAGAATCTTGGCGATAACTTCGCTAAAGGTTTGAAGGGTGATGGGGGCGCGCAGTAATTTGGGTACTGCGCGCCCCCTTCCCTTTTTATAACGCCACTTCTACCGGCGTTGAAGAATCACCACCCACAACACCAGTTCCAAGCTGTCCAAAATAATTTCCACCCCAGCATCTTATTTTGCCATCCCGATAGGCCGCGCAAGTATGAAACTCTCCTCCTGCCACTGCCCAGGCCAACCCCCAGGAATCAGGGGAAGGAACCTTAACAGGCAAGGGCATGTCCGGACCCGGCCCATTTCCCAACTGCAGCCACACGTTTGAACCCCAACAAGACAGCTCTCCACCCAAACTTAAGGCGCAAGAGTGCGCAGCACCGTCTCCGATCGAGGCAGCAGGACTCAACAACGACGCCCAACCTGGCACTAAGTGACGAGACTTTGTACCATCTCCCATTTGACCTCGTCCGTTGTAACCCCAACATCGGACCTGACCAGTTGCTCCAAGTAAAGCACAGGTGTGAGTAGCACCAGTAGCGAGACTTGTTACTCCGGTCAAACCCACCACGGGGACAGCAACACCCACGCTTTCTGTGCCTCCATTGCCCAACTGATCAAAGAAGTTTTCGCCCCAGCAGCGAACAGTGCCATCCGCTATAATCGCACACGTGTGAGCATCACCCGAAACAATAGCTTTCGCATCAGTGATGCCCTCTACATTGACAGGACTAACGCGATATCCCGACAATAAGCGATTGCCAAGCCGCCCTCCCGCGGCATTGCCCCAACACTGAATGCGTCCAGTCTTCAGTACTGCACAGGAGTGAGAGAACCCAGCCGAAACGGCGGCCGCGGGACCGCCTAAGCCAACAACCGAAACAGGAGAGCATCGAGTAGCAGTTCTCCCATTGCCAAGTTGTCCATGACGATTAAGCCCCCAGCACAGTACAGACCCGCCCTCAACTACTGCACAGCTATGCGAGTCCCCTGTAGCAAGACGCGTGACTCGACTCAGCCCTTGCACGCGAACCGGCGCGTTCCGAGAAAGATCACAGCGACCATCGCCGAGTCGACCATCTCGCGGGCTACCCCAACACTTGACGCTTAAATCGTCTTGAACAGCGCAAGAATGAAACGCTCCGACCTCTAGTCGCGTAAGCTCATCAACCTTATCAATATTGAAAGCCCACGCCGAACCACTTGCAGCGACCGCAATCGCTACCCACCACAAGTCAACTATAGGTCTCACGGTCTTACCGCTTCTGGCAGAGATCTACGAGATTAACAGCAGCAACGTAGCCGCCTTTGTAATAATCGAGCTTACGGTAATTATCGTTAAAGCATTTGATCGGTGCCTCGGGTTCGCTCGTGCCACTACACAGCTTAACGATATACATCGCTTCGATCGCCGTACCGTCCTTATACCTCAGCGTTTGATACGCACTACGATAGCATTCAGCCGGGGCGTCGATTTCCGTCGTACCCATGCAAAGAGAGACCAAATACATGCCCTCGAGAGTAGTTCCATCTTTATACTTCAGCTGACCATAGTTTTTCTTAAAACAGTGAACTGGCGTCGTATCCACCGCTCTTCTACAAAGGTTGAGAACATATTTGTGTTCAACGGGTTCACCGTTGACGTAGGTGAGCTTGCCGTCACCATACTTGAAACAAGTAACCGCTGGGTCCTCTGCGCGAGCCACTCGGTTGAACGCCATTAGCAATGTCACTACGAGGAAAAGTCGGTTGAGTTTCATGGTTCCCTCCCTTGAGCTCCAACTCTAGCAACAGTTTGCTAGGCGGTCGACTTTTCTGAAGGATGAATCTCTTAATTTCTACGATAGCGACAGCGGGACTCGCCACTTAATCTAACAAGATGGGCACACGGGACCACTCACTGCGCTCTCTAGCACCTGCGTAGGGCGGCTTCGGTCGCGATAAACAGTAATTCCCTTACAGCCCTCTCGATAGGCTAGCATATAGGCTAAAAAAACATCATTTGGCGTCGCTGTAGTTGGCAAGTTAACCGTCTTGGAAACAGAACTATCCGAATGTCGCTGAAAAACTGCCTGCATCTTCACATGCGCATCTACTGATACTTTAGAAGCTGGAGTCCACGACCTTCCCAAAAGGGATGTCAACCTCTCATCCGTAAGTTCGTTCTTTAAATCGGAGTCCAAGAAACCCTGTCTCTCAAGAGCTCGTCCAACTGCTGGATGCACCTCAAGCAGCCGCTCTCCTGACAAAACATTCCGATAGAAAGCTCCAGAAAAAATAGGCTCAATTCCACTCGAAGCACCGGCAATAATACTAATAGTTCCTGTCGGAGCAACCGTGCTCACAGTTGCATTGCGTAGCTTCGGGTAGCCTAAACGCTGCCAGAGCGATCCCTTCCAATTAGGAAAAGCCCCTCGCTTTTTCGCCAGCTCCGCTGATGCAGTCTTTGCCTCGCGATCTAAGAAGCTCATGAGCTTCTCGCCCCAATATCTAGCTTCTTCCGAGTCATAGGGGATATTCATCATCAACAACAAATCCGCAAAACCCATAACACCCAAGCCAATCTTACGATTCCGTCGGGTAATGGCAGCACTCTCCGCAATCGGGAACACATTGAGATCGATGACGTTATCCAGAAACCGCGTCGCTATGCGAATATCCTCGCGGTATTTGCTCCAATCAAAGCCTTTCTCAGCAACATAATAAGCGCCCAAATTGAGCGAGCCCAGGTTGCAAGATTCATAAGCCAATAAGGGTTGCTCACCACACGGGTTTGTACTCTCCATCTCCCCAAGCTGAGGAGTCGGATTGAATCGGTTGATCCGATCCAAAAAAACCAATCCTGGATCTCCGCACTCCCAAGCCACTTGAGCCATGCGATCAAAAAGCGCGCGTCCATTCACCGACCGGACCCCCACTCCACTCTCAGGACTTCTGAGCCAGAACTCCAAACCACCTTCTACAGCGTGCATAAATTCTCGCGTCACGCCCACAGATATATTGAAGTTGAGGATCGACTTCATATCGCGCTTTGAGTCGATGAACTCCTCAATGTCCGGATGATCCACCCGTAAGATTGCCATATTCGCACCCCGCCTAGCACCGCCCTGCTTGATCGTCTCAGTTGCGACATCATAGACGCGAATAAAGGACACTGGCCCAGACGCTACTCCATGCGTTGAACGAACGACGCTCCCTCTCGGTCGCAGTCGCGAGAATGAAAACCCTGTCCCCCCCCCTGACTGATGAATTTTGGCAGCGTACTTGAGTGAATCAAAAATATTATCGAGAGAATCCGTCACGGGTAAGACAAAGCACGCGGAGAGCTGCCCCCTAGGTCGACCTGCATTGATTAAAGTAGGTGTATTGGGCATAAAGCGGCAGCTGACCATCATCTCGTAAAACTTTTTCTCCCATTGCGATTTCCTACTCTTCTCAACCCCAGCAACAGCTCGAGCCACGCGCCAAAACAACCCTTCAGGAGTCTCCACCACACGTTCCTGATCGTCTTTCCAAAGATAACGCTTCTCCAAAACGATCTGCGCATTCTGAGTAAACTTTGGTGATTGCTGCTTAGAGCTGAGGAAAGGATTCCGTGCCATAAACCTGACTTTACCACGCCCTTGCCCGCTTCTGCCATCTCCAGTACCCTTAGAGCATGCCTCAAATCTTCTCTCGCAACCCCGCCACAGGTGAAGTCATCAAAGAGCTCGATACAACGCCTATCGACGCACTGCCGGAAGTCTTCGCTCGCGCTAGAACTGCGCAAAACAAGTGGGCGGCGCTTTCAGTTCGCAAACGCGCGCAGTATCTCCATCAGCTTCGCGAGACGCTCCTCAATCAGGTGGATGAGATCGCTGACCTGATTGCCCGCGAAAATGGCAAGCCTCGGTTTGAAGCAATGACCAACGAACTGCTTCCATCGGTTGACATGCTCACCTACTTTGCCAGTCGTGCACCAAGAGTACTTCGCGACGAGCCTATTTCCATGGTGCTCATGAAACATCGTCAAAGCTACCTTAACTACTGGCCCCTCGGCGTAGTCGCCATCATCTCACCATGGAACTATCCCTTTCTCCTTCCTTTTGGAGAAATTCTCATGGCATTGGTCGCTGGTAACGCGGTCGTATTCAAGCCAAGCGAGATTACTCCACTGACTGGACTCAAAATCCAAGAACTCTGTGAAGGTGCAGGATTCCCAGAACATCTCATTCAGACTGTAATTGGCGACGGCGTCGTAGGTGCCGCACTGATTTCGCAAAAACCCGCCAAAATTTTCTTCACGGGTAGTGTAGCAACCGGCAAGAAAGTCATGAGCGCAGCAGCAGAACACCTCATCCCTGTCAATTTAGAGCTAGGCGGCAAGGATGCGATGATCGTGCTCGCTGACGCAGATTTGGACTATGCAACGAGTGCTGCTCTTTGGGGCTCTTTCAGCAACTCTGGACAGGTTTGCGCATCGACAGAGCGAATCTTGGTTCACGAAAGCATTGCAAGCGCCTTTCTCGATCTTCTCAAGGCCAAGGTTGCTCAGCTCCGCCAAGGCCCTTCTTTCTCCATGAACAACGACCTGGGAGCCGTGACTTTCGACAGGCAAAAGGAAACTTATCAACGACACATTGACCAAGCGCGCTCCCAAAACGCTCAGTTCATCTGCGGAGGCGCGTTCACGGACGCATCCCGCCGCTTTCTGAAGCCGACTATCGTTACTGGTCCTGGGATCGAAGCACTCGACATTTATAACGAGGAAACATTTGGCCCTGTAGTGGCCGTAACAACATTCAAATCGGTCTCCGAAGCTATTCAGAAGGCTAATGCTAGCCGATATGGTCTGTTAGCGAGCGTTATCTCACGCAATCACCAGTTGGCCGAGGAAATCGCACGCCAACTTGAAGTAGGCACAGTTACGATTAATGAAGTAACTTACACTGCTGGCCTAAGCGAAACCCCATGGGGCGGCGTTAAAGAAAGCGGGATCGGGCGCTCCCATGCGGAGATGGGCCTACGCGAGTTCGTCAATGTCCGACATATTCATAAACCACTGTCGAGACTCTTCGTGTTTAAGTCCCTCTGGTGGTTTCCCTACTCTTCCTATCAGTTCGCAACGTTCCGGCAGATGTTTAATCTCTACCGCCGCTCATGGTTAGATAAACTGCGCGCATTTCCACATTTTCTATGGAATCTCGTTCAGCTTATCAAACACGAAAAAAGACTCTAGTTTCCTATGGGGCCGGCTACCAAGTCATTTGATAACGAATCAAGAGACCGTCATGTTCCGAAAGCTTGCGACCATTCACAGGGTCATTAATACTATAAACTGATTAGGGAGAAAGATTGTGCCTAGAGGAGATTCTGAATCGCTTCCACTGCTTCTCGCATATCAGGATCCCTATCGATATCTTCTTCAACCTTATTGCATGCGTGCATAACGGTCGTGTGATCCTTGCCCCCAAAATACTGGCCGATTTCCTTAAATCCAAGCGCGCCATATTTACGCACCAAGTACATAGCGATCTGGCGAGGAAACGCGACAGCCCGCGCGCGCGAAGTCGACTTAAGATCTTGCATTTTGATATGAAAGTGCTTGGCCACAGCGTTTTGGATGGACTCAACGGTAATATGCGATCCCTCGTCCGGGATAGCGGTCTTCAATTCAGCCTTTGCCATATCAAGCGAAATTTCAGCACCTGTTAGCGACGTCTGTGCTTGCAGGCGAATCAAAACTCCCTCGAGCTCACGGACATTACTTTTGATATACGAGGCAAGAAACGTTGCAACATCATCAGGCAAATAGATGTCGTCTCTCTCAGCTTTGGCCTTCAAAATCGCAATTCGCGTTTCAATCTCAGGAGGGCAGATATCTCCGATCAAGCCCCATTCAAATCGCGTTCGAATCCGCTCTTCAAGCCCGTCGATTTCCTTAGGTGGCCGATCGCTGGTTACTACGATCTGGCGCTTCGAGCTGTGAAGCGCATTGAATGTGTGGAAAAACTCTTCCTCACTTGCGCTTTTTTTGGCGATGAATTGAATATCATCAATGAGGATCATGTCGAAACTGTCGCGATATTTCATCCTAAATTGGGACATTTTTCCCTTTTGAAGGGACTCGACGAGCTCATTGACAAATTTTTCAGCCGAAAGGTAGGCAACTCGGCCGTTGGGGTTTTTCGCTAGGAAGTGGTTTCCAATGGCGTGAAGAAGATGGGTCTTACCTAGGCCTGGTGGGCTGTAGAGAAACAAGGGATTGTATTGGCGCGCTGGCTGCTCGGCAACTGCCACGGCCGACGCGTGAGCAAATTGATTGCTAGCTCCAACCACGAAGCTTTCGAAGGTATATCGAGCTTCGAGTCCCTGATCTCTTCCAACCTGAATACTGCTTCCCAAACTTGGGGCCCCTCCGAGGAAGCTTGGAGAAGGGGTAGAAACAGAAGCTGGGGGTGTTGAAATCCCACCCCCTACTGCAATGTAGGCATTTTCAATCATACTGGGGGCGACCGATGTCTTCAGTCCAACAGTCGAAAGTAACGACTCTTGTTCCCCTGGTGCTTTGGATGTAAGCGAAATTTCGCAACGTTTACCTAGTACTTGGGCGAACGCCCCTTCAATTGCGTCTTTAAACCGCGGCTTCATCACCCAATCAGCGGTGAACTCGTTAGGCGCCAATAGTGGGATCTTAAGTCCATCCCCCAAAGTCTCGGGCCGAGAGAGCTCGAGCGGCTGAACCCATTGAAGATTTCCCGATACTGAAGACTGCTCTAATAAGCGAAAAACGGCTTGCCAGATTTCATCCAGACTCGCGCCTTCAATCGGATCCTGCGTATTCATGGGTGAGCTCTCATAAGTTGAAGAGGATTCGATAGCATGTGCCACTGTGTCTTGACAATGAGGCAAGCCTCCGCTAATTCCTTCCGTTCAACAGCTATCCGGAGTTTTATCCTTTATGAAACGTACATTACAACCGAGCCGCACCAAGCGCCGCCGCCGCCATGGATTCCGTGCTCGCATGAAAACCTCCACCGGCCAAACCGTGCTAAAGCGCCGTCGCGCAAAAGGCCGTAAACGTCTCACTGTATCGGCCGCAGGTAAGTAGTTTTTACGGCATCTAGCAGTCGAACCTATTGTCTAAGTTATAAACGACGACTCCACCACCCGTGGGAGTACAGGCGCTTCTTTGACAAAAGTCAGGTTTTTCGGCTTTCTCAATGTACCGTGTTCCGAATCCCTAATGATGTAGGGTCCTTTCGTCTTGGAATCACTCTTAAGGCTCGCGGTAGCTCGATCGAACGCAATCGTGTGAAGAGGCAAATTCGGGAATGTTTCCGAGTCCAAGCTCCTCTTCTCTCTGGATATGATTACAATGTAGTTGTGCCAGGCTCTAGAAGACTGGCTTTCCCATATGACCAGCAGCTTGGAGCTTGTTTACGCCAAGAGTTAGCTCATGCAGTTAAACCCCGCTAATTGGCTGCTCCGCCTCTATAGATTGATCCTTTCTCCTGCTCTTCATTTACTTTGGGGAACCGGAATGGGTTGCCGCTTTGAGCCCACATGTAGCCACTATGCTCAAGAGGCAATAGCTGTCCACGGATACCGCCGTGGAGGATGGTTGACCCTGATTCGTCTTTCTCGCTGTCATCCTTGGACAAGTGCTGGATTTGATCCCGTACCTGATGGTATCGCTTCTCCCCATGGATCGTAATACTGTACTCGCTATCTTTCTTTGTTTTTCCATCTACGTTGGCTGGCAAAAATACTACATCGAGCCGCGCATCCAACATGAGACCGCGCTTCAAACACAGCTGACCACGCCACCTGCACCAGCAAGTTCGACAGCAGGCAACCAAGCCGCTATTCAATCGAATGCTACCGCAAATGTCGCCGTGACTTCTGCCAAGAAAACGGCTCCACAAACTAAGACCCTTTCAACAGAAACAGGCACTGCCCTCTTAGGAGACGGCAATCAAGCCTTTGTGGGCTGGACACTCAAAGGCTACAAATTGGGCATCGCGCCTGAGGCTGCTGCTGTTGATCTCAAGTCAGTGACAAATCAACCGGGCGAAGTTGAGCTGGCATTTGATGACTCGACTTTCGCAAACATGTCCGAGGCGCAGGGCACTTTAACAACAACTCCACAAGGCGGGGTCGTTTGGAATTACGAAGACTCCAATATCAAAGTTTCTCGCGATGTAACCCCAGCCGATCAGCAGCCATATCTTAATCTTACGTATGACATTCAATTCAAGAATCGACGTCCCAATTACGCGTTCGTATCTTTAACTGCTCAGCATGTAGCTGATGATCCCGAAGAAATCGATCGCCAGCTCCTCTATTGGACCGAGAAATCACTTGAGCGCGTGCAAGTTAAAGATGGACTTGACCAGCTAAAGGATATTGTTACCCCTGTCCGCTATATCGGGGCAACGAATCGCTACTTTCTGATGACATTGGTTGCTCAAGGAGGACTTGAACCAAAAGCGCAAATTCAGCCCATAGCACCAGGTCAGGGACGGATCAGCATGGTCTTCCCTATTACGAGCAATCAGCTCACGCTTCCGTTCAAGGCTTATTTTGGCCCCAAGGAATTAGAGACTCTTCGGCGAGTCGATCCTGCTCTGGACAATGCGGTTGATCTGGGCTGGTTTCAGATTTTCGCTTACCCGATGTTGAAGCTCCTAAAATTCCTCAATGCCTTTGTGCACAATTACGGAGTAGCGATCATATTGCTCACTCTGCTTCTTAAGATTGTCACCTACCCGCTCACTTATAAGAGCATGAAGAGCATGAAGGAGATGGCTAGCCTTCAACCTCAGCTTCAAAAAATTAGAGAGAAGTATAAGGACGACAAGCAAAAACTCAACACTGAGATGCTGTCGCTGATGAAGACCCACGGATACAACCCAGCCGCAGGGTGTGTGCCAATGCTGATTCAGATGCCGATCTTCATCGCACTATATCGCGTCCTTTATAGCTCAATTGAGCTCTTCCATGCTCCTTTTGCTCTTTGGATCCACGATCTCTCCACTCATGATCCCTATTATGTCACTCCGATCCTCTTGGCTGGAACGATGTATCTACAGCAGAAGCTTACTCCTCAAACCACAATGGATCCTGCTCAACAAAAGATGATGCAGTTCATGCCCCTGATTTTTGGGGCCATGATGATGAACCTCCCTTCGGGACTCACGATCTACATGCTAACTAATGCCCTCGCTAGCATCGTGCAGCAGATCATCTTGAACAAAAAGTTCGATGTCAAAGCAGTATCTGGAACCGTCGTCAAAGCTTGATCGGTCGACTGACCGTTCGGGCTACCTCGCTCAAGACACTATAGCGGCGCTCAGTACCGCCGTTGGAGGCGCCGTTTGTATGGTCCGAATCAGCGGACCGCGCGCCTTTGAGGCCATCTCTTCGCTCGTTCGAACTTCAAACTTCGCTCAAGCGGCGCCCCGAAAACTCACACGGGCACGATTACTTTCCTCAAGCGGTGCGGAGATAGACGATGCTCTCTTTGCAAAATTCATTTCTCCCGATAGTTATACTGGCGAAGATATCGTCGAGCTTCATCTCCATGGTGGCGCATATATCGCAAGCCGCGTGATGGAAGAACTTCTGCAACAAGGCATCCGTCAAGCCTTGCCCGGCGAATTCAGTTTTCGGGGCGTTCGAAACGGAAAAATGTCTCTTTCTCAAGCGCAGGCCGTTGCGGATTTAATAGCCGCCTCCAACGACGGAGCTCTTGCTCTTGCTCTAGAAAAAATGTCGGGCACGCAAAATCGGTTAATCTCTTCTATCGCTTCGGACCTGAGAGATCTTGTGGTGTTGAGTGAAGCGGGTATAGATTTCGCAGACCAAGATATCGACGAGGTTTCGCTCGAAGCGCTCAACAGAAAGCTCATACCGCTCATCACGTCTATAGATCACCTCGCGCATAGCTACGATCGGGGTTCGAGAATACAAGACGGTCTGCGCGTCGCCTTTGTGGGTCTCCCAAATGCTGGCAAATCGAGCTTTTTTAATGCTCTTTTGGGAGAAGATCGCTCTATCGTTTCTGAGATCGCAGGTACGACCCGCGACATAGTGAGAGAGAAGATCACACTACGAGGAGAGCGGACGACTATTACGCTACGACTCGAAGACACTGCGGGTCTTCGTTCCTCCCATGACCCGATCGAGAAGGTTGGAATCGAGCGATCACACAAAGCTGCCCGCGAAGCGGACCTTGTTGTTTTAGTAGTGGATCCTTTTGAAGAGTTTTCTTCGATTAGTAATCAATGGGAGGCTTTGGGCTCTCCTGCCACAAAGACGATCGGAGTCACAACCAAGCTCGACCTAAATCCAGCTAAACTGCAAGGGTCACTGGGTATAAAAACTTGGGTCGAAACTTCGGCAATCACTGGTGTTGGGATCCACGAAGCTGCGCTAGCAATCACGAGCTATTGTGAAGAGAGGCTTCATCGGTCGGCAGGCGAAGTTCTACTTACGCGGCAGGACCATCTCGAGGCCGTTCGTGCTGCCCGCGAGCACCTTATTCGCTCCACTACCGCCTTGGAGCATTCCCTATTTGCGGCCGATCTTCGTCAAAGTCTTCGAGCGCTCGAACCGCTTATTGGTGAAACGTTGGCTGACGACATCTTGGGACGAATTTTCTCTGATTTTTGTATTGGAAAATAACCGCATCACGCACCACGTTAGATTGATCGAGTCTTTCTCCGAGAGTTTTTCTGTAGACTCTTGTATTGATTAACTATCAATGAGGAGAGTTTCGCAATGAGTCCAACCACGACGATTACTCGTTTGGGGATATTGGGTGCAGGACAAATGGGTGCTGGCATTGCCCAAACTGCTGCACAATTTGGTTTTGAGGTTTTGCTTGCCGATCAATCCTTAGAACAGTCTGAAAAGGGAAAATCTAAGATCGCAGCCCAACTCAAGAAGCAGGTCGAGAAAGGTAAACTTTCTGATTCTGAATCCCAGAAAATTCTGAGCGCGATCCGTCCTGTATCCACTCTCAAAGACCTTGGGCAAGCTTCATTCGTTATCGAGGCGGCCACTGAGAATCCAGAGCTCAAGTACAAACTATTTCGCAATCTCGATGAGGCCTGTCCTCCCGAGACGCTGCTTGCAACAAATACATCTTCGAGCAGCACCACGGAAATCGCGGCCCAAACTCGCCGGCCAGAGAAAGTCGCT
>JACCDT011217658.1_pt1 | contig 13947 bp, 12 predicted proteins | sample 7446291 | NCBI WGS metagenome assembly JACCDT01 (sample SAMN15323446, study PRJNA562643) | freshwater metagenome | isolation source: river surface water | place: USA:Blue River Watershed | collected 2017-08-17
GATCATGGAGTGGCAGAATTTAGTCAGTACGCTTGGCTCGACGGACGCTCGAGTAAGACCTCGATAGATGAATACTTTGCTGAAATTCGTCCGCAGCTCTCGGCGAGTCTTCGCGACACCTTGTTGCCTAGACTTTCCACCTATGCCAAAGAAATGCCGAGCATCAAAATGCATCTTGGCCAGTATGGACTCAGTCTTCAGCGCGGTGGTTATGGTGCCCATACCATGCTTCACGGTGTTATGATTTGGAATTTCTTGTTTGAAATTCTTAAATTCAACAGCACGCACAACAATTTCGTTAATTCCGCGATTTTTCTCGTCAATGAAAACGCTGTCAGCCCGTACGAGCAAGCCGATGGACTATTTGAGATCGATCCGAGTTTTATTGGCACTGATGGCTCGCGGTCATTTGTAAAACGGGTACCAGGAGTGGCGTATGAAATGCTAAAGCCAGTGTTTGCCTCCGCAAATCCGCTTTTTATAAAAACCCAACTCGGAAGTACGATTGACGGACTGGATGCGATCACCGTCACAAGCGATACGATGAGACTCTACATTTACAATAATGGCCCAGAGCGGGCGATCAAAAGTGTAAGTGTGAACGGCGAGCTTCAAAGTGGAGCAAAGAATTCTACTTCGCTATGGAGTGAAAAACCTTACGGATCGATCGGGAGTTCTCCTGCATATTCTCATTTTAAGACCACGCAAGGTGCTATCGCTCCAGTTTCAGCCAAACTCGAAAAAGGAACCGTGCTTTTGGAAAATGGTATGACACTCAAGCCATACAGTATTACGGTCATTGATCTAGACTGAGTGTTGATATCTCACAGAGACCTTTAATACTTTATTTCAACTTTCAAAAATAAAGGCCATTGCGAATATCGCAATGGCTGTTTGTTTAAAAATTTCTCACTCTGGATTATTCAGTAGGTACATATGTTTCATATTCCTCTCCACCACCTTCCACGGCGTCAGGGTAAATTAATTCTACCACTGGTATTTCATTTAAAAGCCACGAAGTAAGAAATACTTTAACTTTTCCCTCCGGGTTCATAGTATAAATTTTCCAGTTTTTGCGCTCATGATTATATTTCATTCTCATGATCTCATATTCTCTTCCCTTATGTGCATGCCGCTTAATTATTACGCCAGGGGAAAGTTTCATTTTACCAAGACGAGCGTCGGGGACATCTTCCCATGTTCCAAAATTTTCTTTCTGGTTATGTGAATTATTCTTAGTATGTTCCATTTCCGAAATTATTTAGATGTGAATGCAATAGCGCAGGTTTTTTTCATAATACCTTATATTTTTCCTATTGTCAATTTAAATTTAAACGAGCTGGTAGCAATGTGTTATAATGCCACCTCAATACCCTATGAAAATCCTCCTCAAATACCTCAAACATCATTGGAAGCTCTGCCTACTCGTCCTTTTGCTGGCTGCTATCAATCAGACCTTTTCGCTTCTGGATCCTTTGATTTTTCGTCATATCATCGACGACTATGCCACGAAGTTTGATACGTATACCTTAAGTGAATTTATTCGCGGAGTGTCGTATTTACTTTTGATGGCAGTCGGCGTCGCCTTTGTATCCCGCGTCGCCAAGAATTTTCAGGATTATTATCTAAACACGGTCACTCAGCGCACAGGTGCCAAAATATACAACGACGGCATCGAGCACTCTTTGGCCTTGCCGTACGAAGTCTTTGAAGATCAGCGAAGCGGGGAGACTTTGGGCACGCTTCAGAAAGTACGCACATCAAGCGAGACCTTCGTCAACGCTTTTATCAACGTGGCTTTCGTGTCGATCATTGGATTTATTTTTGTTTCGATTTATGCGTTTACGATTTATTGGGGCGTCGCTCTCGTGTATGCGCTTACCATACCGATCATCGGCGGGCTTTCATATTTTTTGACTTCAAAAGTAAAGCGGATTCAAAACATCATTTTGGCGGAAACGACTGCGCTTGCCGGAGCTACGACTGAAAGTCTGCGCAATATTGAGCTGGTGAAAAGTCTCGGACTGGTGGGGCAGGAGATCAGCCGGCTAAACGCAACCACGGAGAAGATTCTCAAACTTGAACTCAAAAAGCTCCGTTATATCCGGAGTATTAGTTTTGTACAAGGCACCATGATCAATCTCATGCGCACACTCGTCTTGGCATTTCTTTTGTATTTGGTGTTCAATCGCACGGTGACCTTCGGACAATTTTTCTCACTCTATATTTACTCCTTCTTTATATTTGGGCCACTGCAAGAGCTCGGCAACGTCATCAACAACTACCGCGAAGCCGAAGTCGCGCTCAAAAAATTTGAAGAGATTATGCATATGCCCGTCGAGCCTACGCCGGAAAATGCTACTCCTATGGATAAAATCGGAAAACTTGAATTTCGCGATGTCTCCTTTGGATACAAAAGCGGAAAGACTCATGCACTTGAGCATATTAGTTTTGAGGCCAAAAGCGGCGAGACGATCGCTTTTGTGGGACCCTCAGGTTCGGGCAAGACGAGCTTGGTAAAGCTATTGGTCGGGCTCTATGAGCCACTTACGGGTGGAGTATTTTTCAATGATGTGTCGATGAAAGATCTAGATCTCAATACTCTGCGTGCGCAGTTTGGATTTGTCACTCAGGATACTCAGCTCTTTGCTGGCACCATTCGTGAAAACTTGCTTTTCGTCAATCCAAAAGCAACCGACGAGGAATGTCTGCTCGCACTGACACAAGCTCAATGCCAAAATCTCCTTTCCCGCGGCGGGTCAGGTCTTGATACGGTGATCGGGGAAGGTGGCGTGAAAGTTTCTGGTGGTGAAAAGCAACGTCTTTCGATCGCGCGGGCGCTTTTGCGCAAACCGACGATTTTGGTTTTTGATGAAGCGACAAGCTCACTTGACTCGATCACCGAAGAAGAGATCACCAAAACTATCCGTGACGTGTCAGCGGGAAGTACTCGAGTCAGTGTCTTGATCGCGCACCGGCTATCGACGATCATGCACGCTGATCGTATCTATGTGCTGGAAAAAGGAAAAATTGTTGAGCATGGCGCGCATGCCGAGCTTCTGGAAGCTAAAGGACTCTACTATGCTATGTGGCGTCAGCAGATCGGCGAGCGGGTGTAAGATCTTACTCGGCAAAGATTTCTGGGAAGACGGATATTTTTCTGGTGAAAAATTCCTCGTGCTCGGCTCGCCAGCCTCACAAGCATCCCAAAAATCTCAGCCTCGACGATTCTGGTTTAATTGCATCTTGTGTATAATTTTTATTAAATCTATGTCTTCCCCCATTATCGCTTTCGGTCAACAACCCAACGGATTTTTTCCGAAGCGGTATTTGTATGCCAAGATAGAGACGGCGCGAAGATTGCAAAAAGAGATCGGTGGGAGAATTGTTTTCTTCTACCATGACTCTGATGCAGACTACAAAGAAACGATTACAACATTCATCGATCCGGAAACTAAAAAAGAAGTCCGACTCAATTTCCTAGTAGACAATAAAATTGAGAAAAAATATTCACCGTTGTATATAAAAAAAATCGCTGCGGGCTGGCAGGAAGATATGATACGCAAGCTCCCGCGCTATGTCGATAAAAGATTAGTTGAAATGTTCGCAAGCGTCAAAGCGACGACGGTTGCTGACTTTTGTCTCTCGCTCTATGAAAAAATGGGGTTACTCGACGGTATTGAAGTGGTACGTTCGAGCGACAGAGATATTCGCATGAATGCCATTGTGCAGACAGAATACTACGCGGATGTGTCCTATGAAGGCGAAATCGTGCGAGCGGAGCTCCACGAAGGCGCACTGCGACTCCATGAAGGCGGTGGTAACTATTTTACGATTCCTATGCCCCAGACTATCGAAAAATGGCAAAAAAATCCCGGTCGTGAAGAGCGCTTTGCTTGGATGCAGTCGGTCCTTCATGCGACGCATTATGTATCTGGTGTCGGCGAAGGTGGGTATTTGAAAAAAGATGAGTTTCCAGACGTCACATTTGTTGAGCGAGATGCGATCGATCAACAAGACCTCGCTTATATTCCAACCACTATTTAACATGTTTACGCCACGCAAAATCGCAATTGTCGGCTGCCCTGGTTCGGGCAAAACTACACTTGCTAATAAAATAGGGAGTATCTTAAATATCCCGGTCTATCATTTGGATAAGATTTTTTGGGTTGAAAAAGGTGGTATTACGCAAGATAATTTTATTGCACAACAAGAAGAAATGATGAAAGGGGCTCAATGGATTATTGATGGTAATTATATGAAATCAAAGTCCTTTGATATGCGACTTTCTGCGGCTGACATGATAATCTATTTTGAATTTTCTAAATTAGTTATTTACTGGAGACTGCTATGGAGACGAATAAAATATCATCGTCGACGACGACCAGATATGCCAGAGAGTCACAAAGAACAATTACATTGGAATTTAATCAAATTTATTTGGAAGTATCCAACAAAAGAAATTAGAGAGAAAGTGCTGGGGTATTCCAATAATAAGAAAGTTGTTATTTTGCGTAATGAAAGGGAAGAGAAAACTTTTTTAAATAGCCTCAAACCCTAAAATCTCATTTTCTGCTATACTAGCTTTGCTTAAATATATGAAACAACAAACTAAAAAAATCCTAGCATTTGGGGCGCATCCGGACGATGTGGAATTTGGCTGTGGAGGGCTTTTGATCAAGGAAATAAAGAATGGCGCCCAGGTGAAAATAGTCATCGGCTCGCTTGGAGAAGCAGGTACAAACGGTACGCCAGAGAGCCGCAAAGCTGAGGCAGAAGCGGCGGCAAAATTCATCGGCGCTGAAATAGAATGTATCGACATGGGAGGGGATTGCCATATCCTAAACACACCTGAGAACAGAATTCGTTTGGCGGAAATCATTCGCGTATACCAACCCGACATCGTACTTGCGCCATCCCTTATGGCAAACCAACATCCTGACCATCGCGCGGTCGCAGAAACAGTACGTGATGCTGCACGCCTTGCCCGCTATGGTGGACTAGAAGAAATTAAAAATATTCCTGTGCATGCTATTGATGCGCTTTATTTTTATCCATCAAGCGCAGAGTTTGATGCACGGCCAGATATTATTGTTGATGTTTCCGCTCACTATGAAGACTGGGTCAAAGCTATGTCATGCCATAAGAGTCAGATGAAAACTCGGGAATATCTCAATTTGGTGAGTAGTAAAGCACGCTATTTCGGAGCTACAATCGGCGTTGAATATGCGGTCGGACTTTGGGCCTCAGATTCTATAAGAGTGGAAAATCTCGGAGATCTTGGATCGTCGCGGAACTATTAGAAACTACACGTACAAAACATATATGAGGTCGGTCATTTTCTTGCTAGAAAATTCCCTTCGTTGTCGTGCCGTTGCACTCCAAATACCTCATATATGTTTAGCACAATCCGTCTTGTTAGAAAAATCGAATCGCTACCTAGAATTAATTTAAAATATTTTCAATGTCCTCAAATTCAAAATCTCGCAACCCAAAACTCCGCATCGGTATTGTGTGCTATCCCACGGTCGGCGGCTCGGGTATTGTTGCAACCCAGTTGGGCGCTGAGCTTGCACGCGCGGGACACAGTGTGCATTTTATAAGCTACGATCCACCGTTTTTGCTCGATCTCGCTCAGCCACGAATATTTTTTCATAAAGTAGATTTCAATGGCTACGAGCTTTTCAAATATCCGGACTATACGCTGCCTCTGGCAGTAAAAATGGTGGAGATCAGCCAGAAATATACGCTCGACATTTTGCATGTGCATTATGCTGTGCCACATGCCACCGCTGCACTCCTCGCTAAAAACATTGCCCTTGAAGAAGGACTTCATTTTCCAAATGTCGTCACGACACTTCACGGTACAGACATTACCCTTTTGGCGCGAGACAAAAGAGTCATGCCGGTCATCAAATATTCTATTGAGACCTCCTGTGGCGTCACTGCTGTATCTGAGAGCTTGAAAAAAGATACCGAAAAGGTTTTAAAAACAAAAAAGCATATTGAAGTCATACACAATTTCTACAATCCTAAAAAAATCACAAAATCAAAAGAAGTCGTGCGGAAAAGCCTTGGGGTTTCGGCGGCAGATTTTCTGGTTATTCATTTGTCCAATCTCCGTCCGGTGAAACGAATCCCGGATCTTCTTTCGATCATAGCGAAAGTGAAAAAGAACCCAAGGATCAAACTGCTTGTTCTCGCCGGCGGGGACTTCGCTCCGTATGAAGCATTGGTCAAAAAACTCGGTATCGCTGATCGTGTGATCGTAAAGCGCAACATTATGGATATAGAAAACTATATCAATGCAGCAGATATCGGTCTCTACACATCAGGCGAAGAGAGCTTTGGTATGGCGATACTTGAGACGATGAGCTACGGCAAGCCTGTCCTAGCGACTCGTGCTGGCGGCATCAAAGAATTTATGCAACACGGTACCACAGGCTACTTGTGTGGAGTAGGGCAGGTGAATGATTTTGCCAAGAAACTACTCGAACTTGAAGCAGATAGGGAATTGGTAGAGAGTCTTGGTGCACAAGCTCTCGTTCGTGCAACTCGTGACTTTGGAGTACAGAAGGCGCTCGAAAAATATGTCGCGTACTACATGAAAGTAATCAAAGCCTGCCGATAGGTAGCGCGGTTCGGTCTAATTAAACTCAAAGCTTTGCACGATTTGTAGAAGTATATTTCCTACTTCAGTTTTTTGTGTATCAGTGAAGAGACCGATACTACCCGGTTCGTAGACTTCAAATGTCGTGGTATTGGTGCGCGTCGTGATTTCGTAACACGTATTATTGTAAAAAGTGCGATAGTCGGCTCCCATTGATTGATGACTCATTGCCGCATCGCCGGCGGAGTATTTGGTAAATGCATTATCATTGAGCATTACACTTTCGGCACGAGGGTCTTCAGGTAGATCAGAGCGGGGAGCTACACAACTGGCTTCGGTACTTGTATCACTTAATATATTTACTGATACGCCTGCTCCTTGAAAGTTGGTAGTGGGATACAGTGAAGGAGGAAGAAAAATACACACAATTGCATTTTCTATGTCGCATGTCGGTAGATAGCCCACGTTCGCCATTTCTGTTTTGTCGACAATAACTTCACCTGTTTGCGGATAGGCCAGGGAGAAGTGGTATTGGTTGTTTGTATATGAAACAAATCCAGATGGCAGAGGATTTGAAGGGACGGGGAGATCCTGAGGCTCGGTATTACTCAATAAAAAAATCCCGTAGCCGAGCACAACAAGTATGAGAGCGAGCATTATTTTTGAAGAGGTAGTCATATGTAGAGTATACGCCCAGATGCGTAAAATAACATCTTGCGATATACTAGTGGCGTTTAAATTCATTTCGGGCCTATAGTAAAATGGTATTACGCGTCCATGGCATGGACGAAGTAGGGGTCCGATTCCCCTTAGGTCCACAAAAAAATAGAGGCTTGGAAATAAAATTTCCAAGCCTTACAAACAAATAATATTTTATTATTTCACATTTCGTCATACGGAACGACAAAATATTTTTTCTCAGGATCAGCTACAGAAGAAATATAATAACCGGAACCTGAATTCGCAACGTTTTTAATCCAAGCAGTATCATTAGGATTAAGTGTAATAGTCCACAATATTTTTTCTGGGTTGATCAGTTTCCCATTTACTTTTCTATATTTTTTCCACACTTTGGTAATCGTATGTGGAAGACTATCCACATTAACCAGCTTTCCTCCTCCCAGCGTGTAATTAAAACAAATTCCGTGCCTGGTAACATCTTTGCGTTGATATGTGGCATACAATTTGTACACTGCTATACTTAAGAAAATCATAAAGGCAAAAGCTATCGAAGCATTCTTAAATTGTGGGTTCATGGCAGTAAATTTTGAGGGTGAACTGATGAATTCCTTGTTAATCTATGCCTTTCGCCTTTTGTTGTCAACAAAGGATTTTATTTTGAAAAATAAGGTCTTCTAGGTATACTAAAACCATGAACAGCAAAAACCTCCAATTCTACTTTTTCTCCGGTCTCCTCGGACTAGTCTTTATCGTTAATATTCTCCTTTTCTTTCCATTTCTTAAGTTTTTGGCGGTGATCGCTATTTTAGCAGTAGTATTTTATCCGCTTTACTTGAAGCTCAAATCATCACTCAAACGGCAGGGCGTGTCGGCCTTTATGACAATTCTCCTTGTCGGTGTCATCGTTATGATACCTTTGGTATTTTTCTTTGTAAATATTTTCAATGAAGCGAAAGATCTCTATACTATTACGAGCGGTAACGGCTATCTCAACAATGCCGCTTTTTCAGTGCTGGAAGCAAAAGTACAGTTATTTGCACCAGACTTCAATCTCGCCACATACATTCAAACAGCACTCGCTGGTGTCCTCGGCAGCGTCAGCACTATTTTCTCAAGTGTGCTCCACATTCTCTTCCTCGTATTTCTTGGAATTGTTGCTTTGTTTTTCTTTCTCCGTGATGGCAAAAAACTCGTCGGTACGATGATGTCGGCTTCGCCGCTTGCCACCGTCTATGACCAAGAAATTCTCGACAAGCTGCGACGCGCCATCAACTCTATTGTCCGTGGTACGCTCGTAGTGGCCTTGGTGCAGGGGATACTTGCTGGTGCTGGATTTTTGATTTTCGGTATCCCATCGCCGGCTCTGTGGGGCGGCGTGACAGTATTTGCGTCACTCATTCCCGGAGTCGGTACGGCGATTGTTATGGGACCAGCAATCATTTATCTTTTTGCCGCCGGCAATATTTTGCAAGCTGTTGGGCTTTTGATTTGGGGAGTGGTGATCGTCGGTCTGGTAGACAATGTGCTTCGGCCATTTCTAGTGAGTCGTGACGTCAACATTCATCCCTTTTTAGTCCTTCTTTCAGTTTTTGGCGGCTTGGCGTTTTATGGACCGCTTGGATTTCTTCTCGGGCCGCTGACGCTTTCGTGTCTTTTTGTACTTCTAGAGATTTACCCGATGATTACTGAGGCGAAAAAGAATAGTTAACAATATGGATACTATAGTTATTCTTGATTTCGGCGGTCAATATTGTCATTTGATTTCTCGCCGCATCCGAGACCTCGGAGTTTTCGCGGAAGTACTGCCTTCGGATACACCGAGCAGTAAACTATCGTCTCCTCATATTCGCGGGATTATTCTATCCGGCGGGGCTCGATCAGTGTATGAAAAAAATGCTCCGAAGTTTGATGCGAAAATTTTAGAACTCGGGATTCCAATACTTGGCATCTGCTACGGGCATCAACTGATTGCTAAACTCCTTGGCGGCAAGGTGGTTTCCGGAGCCTCAGGAGAATACGGTCAAATGCTCTTGTCGAGCCAAAAAACGTCCGGTGTTCTTGCGCGTTTTAAGCCTAAAGAAATGGTATGGATGAATCATCGAGACGTGGTAGTAAAAGTACCATCAGGTTTTACTGCAATTGCTTCGACCGAACATTCCACTATTGCAGCATATATGGATCCTCGTCGTTGTATATACGGCGTGCAATTTCATCCCGAAGTCAGTCATACTCCGCACGGTGATACGATTTATGCCTCTTTCATTTTCGATATTTGTAAGACGAAAAAAACATGGTCTTCAAAACAGCTTCTCAAAAATATTATCGCTGAAGCGAAGACGACTCTTGGAGGCGAGCGCGCGATCATCGGGCTCTCGGGCGGTATTGATTCTTCCGTGGCGGCGATGCTTGTGGGTCGCGCGATCGGCCCTGCTCTCACTGCGATTTATGTTGATACTGGCCTCATGCGCTATAAAGAAACAGAAGAAGTGAAACGAGCATTCGCAAAAGAAAAATTGAAACTCAAAGTAGTCTATGCCGCAGATCGATTCTTCAAAGCATTAAAAGGTGTGACTGATCCTGAAACCAAACGAAAAATAATCGGCAAAGTGTTCATTGATGTGTTTTACGAAGCAGCCAAAACTGCAAAAGCAAACTACTTGATTCAAGGCACGATTTATTCTGATCGTATCGAGTCAGGTCTTACTAAACATTCGTCAACTATTAAATCTCATCACAATGTAGGAGGCCTGCCGAAAAATCTAAAATTGAAGCTCTACGAGCCGCTTCGCGAGCTCTATAAAGACGAGGTCCGCAAGCTCGGCGGCGAGCTTCGCCTGTCTCCGATCATCCAAACGCGGCAAGTATTTCCGGGACCAGGACTTGCGATCAGGATCATTGGTGAAGTGACACCGGAGAATGTTGAAATTGTACGACAGGCAGGGAAGATCATTGAAGATGAGCTTCGCCCAACCAAACACTGGAAAGATATATGGATGAGCTTTCCAGTGCTGCTACCGATAAAAAGTGTGGGAGTGCAGGGCGACGAACGAAGTTATAAGCGGCCGATTGTTCTTCGGATCGTGGAATCACGTGACGCCATGACCGCCAACTTTGCCAAAATTCCTTACGACATTCTCGAGCGTATTTCTACGCGTATAACCAACGAAGTCAAAGAAATCAATCGTGTGGTCTACGACATCACACACAAACCTCCAGCGACGATGGAGTGGGAGTAAGGGCGCCAAATTGCTCATTGTGAGAGAACACATAAAATTCTGGTGAATTTTTGTTCCTGCTCGGCCCGTCGGCCTCCGCAAGTCTCTCTCAATGAGCAATTTGGCTTGGGTGAATAAGAAATGCAAGTAATAAACAGGTAGAAAGTGGCATTCCAAATAAAAGAGCGTTATACTATTTACATGGTATCAGGAAAAATTTGGGAGCCTTCACGCAGTACGCTCTTTTTCACTATCGTTACCGGCATCATTCTCCTTATCTTTTTTTGCGGCGCAATAGCGACGGTGCTTATTGGCAATCGCGTTGATAGCAGCAATCGAAACAAACTTCTTCTTCGTGCGCAGAATGCATCGCTTCTGATTGATGCAGCTTCTATTCAGTCCTTAAGTGCTACCGATGCAGATCTCGAGAATCCCGCATATACAGATCTAAAAAATAAAATGATCGCCCTTGCCGCCATCAATCCAGACACTCAATTTGTCTACCTCATGGGCTACGAGAACGGGAAACTTTTTTTCTTTGTTGACTCAGAGTCGCCCGGATCACCGGATTATTCACCGCCGGGACAAATATACGAGGAGACAAATGACCTTGAAATAAACAATTATATTAACGCAGTCTCTTTTGTCGAAGGGCCATATACAGATGCGTGGGGTACTTGGATGTCGGCCTATGCGCCGATTATTGATCCTGCAACGAACGAAGTCGTAGCGATTATCGGTCTTGATGCGTCTGCGCGACCGTGGCAGATGCAGATATTGTCAGTGCGTTTAGTGATCGCAGCTATCACGGTACTGCTTTCACTGCTGGTCTTGACCCTGATGCTCTTTTTGCGCAAATCATATTCTTCAATCGAGCAATTAAAATCAGCCAACGCCAAACTCAGTATTGGCGCAGAACACCTCCGCGAGGCAGAATCGATCGCCAAACTCGGTAGCTTTACATGGAATCTTAAAAACAACATCATGCTTTTCTCAGATCAAATGTATGCCCTCACGGGTATTGCCCAAGGCAGCCGGGTCAAATATGAAGATTTTTCTGCCATGATTCACGCCGAAGATATGGAATATGTGAAAAATATGATAGAACAGGCATTTTCAAGTGATGTAGGTATTTTCAATCTTCAATACCGCTTCATTCTCAAAAATGGCATGGAGCGACAAATGTTTTCGATCTGCACGGTGCGTCGCGGTCCTGATCGAGAACCAAACTTTGTTATCGGTACTGCACAGGATATCACTGATATCCAAAAAGCCCATCACGCATAGTATCTTTGGTTTAATATGTGCACGGATGCGTAGCATCTCAGTTAATTTTCTATATGTTTTCATTTAAACGAATTTTTTATTATGTCTGGCCCGAAATACAAAAACATTCCGGGCTCTTATATGCGGTCCTTATTATTTTTGGATTTCGTGTTGCAAACGATATAATTCGACCTATTTATTTTAAGAAAATAGTTGATGTGCTTTCGAGTAACCCGCTTGACCGAATGGCGACCGCAGAGACTCTTTTCGGGATTGCTGCTATTTTGGTTGCATTACATCTTTTTTCAGGTGTCGCAGCTCGGGTGGGAAAGCATTTTCATTACTTATTTGAAATCAATGCCATTCGTGATCTTCGTAATCTTACTTTCCGTAAAATAGAGCAACATTCCCAAGCTTTTTTTGCGAATACATTTGCTGGGTCATTGGTGACGAAATCTAGACGTTTTGTGGGCTCATTTGAGCTCATGTTTGATATTTTCATATATAATTTCTGGAATGTATTTATCGTTCTTGTTGGTGCGCTTTTTGTTTTGGCACACGAGTCTGTGTTGATTGCTGGACTTTTTCTTTTGTGGGCGATTCTCTATGTCACGATAGTTCTTATTTTTGTGCGTAGAAAAATCAAATACGACATCTTAGAAGCCAAGTCCGACTCTCGAATCGGTGGAGCGCTTGCAGATGTGTTTGGCAATAATCTCGCCGTAAAAACATTTTCTGCTCATGACCGTGAAGCTACCATGTTTCGACAGATTACAATCGAGGCTGCCGCTGCAGAAAAAGCCGCATGGTTTTTCAGTAATCGTATCGATATTCTCCAAAGTATTCTAATATTTTTCACGCAAAGTATTGTATTGTATAGCATGATCAAACTCTGGCTTGCAGGTACCATCACTACCGGTACCGTGGTGCTCGTGCAAACCTATGCAGTAATTCTTTTTGATCGCATGTGGGATCTGGGCAACTCATTGACACGTTTTATGAAGTCAGCCGCTGATATGCAGGAAATGGTGCAAATATTTGATACTGATCTTGATATTAAAGACCCCGTGCACCCAGAGGCCCTTGCAATACAAAATGGCCATCTCATTTTTGATCACGTTTCTTTCGCCTACACAGAAGGCAAAGAAATTCTTTCAGATTTTAATTTAGATGTTGCTCCTGGTGAGCGAATAGGCCTTGTTGGTCCTTCGGGTGCCGGAAAGTCGACTATTACTAAACTGTTGTTGCGTTTTACCGATATTACGAGTGGCGAGATCACGATTGATAAACAAAATATTCACGCTATTACGCAAGATGATTTGCGAAATACTATATCCTATATCCCACAAGAACCTGTACTTTTCCATAGAAGTTTGAAAGAAAATATTGCCTATGGAAAGCCAGATGCTACGATGGAAGAAATTATTAATGCAGCAAAACATGCCCACGCCCATGAATTTATTTCAGATTTACCGCTTGGCTACGATACTCTGGTAGGCGAGCGGGGAGTGAAGCTCTCCGGTGGTGAGCGCCAGCGGATCGCCATCGCTCGAGCAATATTGAAGAATGCGCCGATACTGGTACTCGACGAAGCCACCAGCTCGCTTGATTCGCATAGTGAGTCGCTTATACAAGATGCGCTGGAAGAACTCATGAAAGGCAAGACAACCATCGTTATTGCTCACCGTCTCTCGACGATTCGCAAAATGGATCGAATCATTGTGCTCGAGCATGGAAAAATCATCGAAGAAGGCACGCATGAAAAACTGCTCAAAAAGCGCGGTAGTTTGTATAAAAAATTGTGGAATCTCCAGGCAGGTGGTTTTGTTAAAGAAAATTTGAAAGATAGTTTATAATATTGTCAATGTTTCTTTGCCTCCCTCTGAATGTATAATAGGGACTTATTTTCAACTCGTAATTATTAACTCATAACCCATAATTATTTATGTCCAACCCATTCGAAAACGCCCTCTCGCAGCTTGCTCGTGCCAATGCCGTTAAAGCTTTTGATCCGAAGTTTATAAAGCAAATATCAGTCCCAAACCGCGAAGTGCGGATTTCAATCCCAGTCACCATGGACGACGGCAGCCTCGAAGTCTTTGAAGGCTATCGCGTTGAGCACAACAATGCTCGCGGACCATACAAAGGTGGTATTCGCTACCATCACGATACAGA
>JACCDT010844539.1_pt1 | contig 13945 bp, 10 predicted proteins | sample 7446291 | NCBI WGS metagenome assembly JACCDT01 (sample SAMN15323446, study PRJNA562643) | freshwater metagenome | isolation source: river surface water | place: USA:Blue River Watershed | collected 2017-08-17
GGCGATGCTCGGCTGGGTGCTCGGGATCCTCTTCGTCTATGCGGCGCTCTTCGGCGTGGGCGCAGCACTCGCGGGGCGGAGCACGCTCGCGATGACCTGGGCGGTGGTCTTCGTCGGGAGCGGCCTTGGCGTGCGGTCGGTGCTGCAGGGCTTCTGGCGCGCCGCCGACGCGGCGTGAGCCGCGCGGTAGGGGGCCTGCGATGACCGAGACCGCGCCCCGCGCCACCACGGCGGTCATCCTCGCGCGCGGTCTCGGCACACGGATGCAGGCGGAGGACGGCGCCGCGCTCAGCGCGGCGCAGGCCGCCGCAGCCGCGGCGGGGGCGAAGGGACTCATCCCGGTGGCGGGGCATCCGCTCCTCGACCACGTGCTCGACGCCCTCGCCGAGGGCGGGGTGACCGATGTGGTCTTCGTCGTCGCCCCGGGAGAGGGGGCGATCCGCCGCCGCTACACCGTGGAGGCACCGCCGACGCGCCTGCGCGTGACCTTCGCGGAGCAGGCCGAGCCGCGGGGGACGGCGGATGCGCTGCACGCGGCAGAGGCGGCGGTCGAGGCGGTCGCGCCGCGCGATGCGCAGGGGCGCGCGCACTTCCTGATGTGCAACGCCGACAACCTCTATCCGGTGGAATCGGTGCGCGCTCTCGTCGCGCTCGACGGCCCGGGCCTCATCGCCTACGAGGCGGGGGCGCTCATCGCGCAGGGGAACATCCCCGAGGATCGCGTCCGCGCCTTCGCGCTCCTCGATGTCTCACCCGAGGGCGTGCTGCGCGAGATCGCGGAGAAGCCCCCGGCGGGGCATCCGCTCCTCCGCGCCGCGGAGAAGCTCGTCTCGATGAACCTCTGGCGGTTCACCTCGGAGATCTTCGCCGCCTGCGCGGCGGTGCGCCCCTCCGTGCGCGGGGAGCTCGAACTGGTGGACGCGGTGCGGCGCGCGATGAAGCGCGGCGTCCGCTTCACCGCGGTGCGGCAGCGGCTCGGCGTGCTCGACCTCTCGCGCCGGGGCGACGTCGCGGCGGTGGAGCGCGTCCTCGCCGGCCGCGTCCCACGCCCCTGACGCGCCGTCGGTCCCCCTGATGGTCTGCGATCGATGACCGCGCGCACGCTCTTCGTCCCCGGACGGGTCGAGCTCTTCGGCAAGCACGTCGACTACGGCGGCGGGCCGTCGCTCACCTGCGCGGTCGAGCTCGGGATCACGGCGACGATCGAGCCGATTGACCGGCCGATCCTCGAGGTCGTCGACGAGGTTACACATCGCCGCACGCGTGCCCCGCTGCGGCGCGACGCCCGCGCCACCGCCGCGCAGGGCGGGACGTACGTCGCGGCGGTCGCCCGCCGGATGTCGCGCGACTTCGCGCCGCTCCGGCACGGGGTGCGCGTCACCACGCGGAGCGACCTCCCGCGTTCCTCGGGGCTCTCGAGTTCGAGCGCGCTGGTGGTGCTCCTCACCATCGCGGTGGCGGAGGCGAACCGGCTCCGCGAACGCCGCGTCTGGCGCGATTACCTCTTCTCCCCACTCGCGCTCGCCGCGTACGCGGCGGCCATCGCGATGGGTGGGCCGTGGGGGCCCTTCGCGGGGTACGAGGGGGTCGGGACGCGCGGCGGGGCGCAGGACCATATCGCGATCTGCTGCAACCTCGCGGAGCAGGTGGGGATGTACGCGTATCTCCCGGCGGCGGCGCTCGGGCGCGCGCCATTTCCCGCCACGTGGAGCCTCGTGATCGCGGTGAGTGGGGTGAGGGCGACGAAGACCGCCGGGGCGATGGGGGACTACAACCGCGCCGCTGATGAGCTGCGTGGCCTGCTCACCAGCTGGAACGTGGCGACGGAACGCACGGACCACTCGCTCCGCAGCGTGCTCGCGGCCGGACCGGAGGCGATCGAGCAGCTCACGCGCGTGGCGCGCGGCGGCGCGGACCCCGACGGCCTGCTCGCGCGTCTGGGGCAGTTCCGCGCGGAGACGGGGCGAATCGTCCCGGCGGCGTTGGAGGCGTTCCGGGCGGCCGACGCCTGCGGGCTCGGTGCGCTTGCGGTGGAGTCCCAACAGCTCGCCGAGCTCGTGCTGCGCAACCAAGTGCCGGAGACGATGCTCCTGGCGCGCGCGGCGATGGATGCGGGGGCGCACGCAGCGAGCGCGTTCGGCGCGGGGTTCGGTGGCGCCGTCTGGGCGGTGGTCGACACCGCGGACGCCGAGGCGGTGACCGCACGGTGGCGTGCGCGGTACCTCCGCGCCTTCCCGGCCCGGGAGTCGCAGGCACGGTGGGTGACCGTGCGGCCCGGTTCCGGGGTACGATGGCCCTGATGACCGACCGGGCCCCGCTCGCTCCCACCGTGCGTGTGCTCGCCACCGTGAGTTTCCTCACCGACGTGGCGAGCGAGATGATCTATCCCCTCCTCCCGCTCTTCCTCTCCTCCGTCCTCGGGACGACGGCCGCGGGGCTCGGCGTGATCGAGGGGGTGGCTGAGAGCGTGTCGGCACTTCTCCGGCTCCCCTCGGGGTGGTGGTCGGACCGGATCGGTCGGCGGAAACCGCTCGTCGTCATCGGGTACGGGCTCGCGGCGGTCGCGCGTCCGCTCATCGGGCTCGCGCAGACCACGGGGCAGGTGCTCGCGATCCGCGTGACGGACCGGTTCGGGAAGGGAGTGCGGTCCGCGCCGCGTGATGCGCTGATCGCGGACGCGGTCGCGCCGGAACATCGCGGGCTTGCGTACGGCCTGCACCGCGCGGCGGACTCCGCGGGGGCGGTGGTCGGGCCGCTCCTCGCGTGGGCGCTCCTGCACTTCGGCTGGGTCGAGCTGCGCACCCTCTTCCTGTGGGCGGCGGTGCCTGGGCTGCTCGCGCTGGCGATGGTCGTCTGGTGGGTGCGGGAAATCCCGGCGCCCGGGCGGGTGAACGGTGTGGCCGAGCCGAACGGCGCGTCGCCGCTCGCGTCCGTCGTGTCGTCCTCCGCCGCGGCGTCCGCTGTGGTCGGTGCCGAGGCGGTGGGAGCGGACCGCGCGCTCCTCGACCGCGTCGACGGTACGCTCGGACCCGTCTTCTGGCGCTTCCTCGGCGTGCTCTTCCTCTTCACCCTCGCCGCCTCGAGCGATGCCTTCCTGCTACTACGCGCCTCATCGCTCGGCGTGAGCGTCTCACAGATTCCGATTCTCTGGGCGCTGCTGCACGTCGTGAAGTCGGGGACGAACATCGTCGGGGGCCGTCTCTCCGACCGGATCGGTCGACGCCCGCTCATCCTCGGCGGGTGGGCGGTGTACGCCCTCACCTATCTCGGGTTCGGGCTCGCGACGACGACGTGGCAGATCTGGGCGCTCTTCCTCGTCTATGGGCTCTATTTCGGCGCGACCGAGGGGGTCGAGAAGGCCCTCGTCGCCGATCTCGTGCCCGAGGATCGGCGTGGTGTGGCGTTCGGATGGTTCAACGCCGCGCTCGGCATCGGCGCGCTCCCGGCGTCCATCGGTTTCGGAATCGCCTGGGAGCGTCTCGGGGCGGCGACGGCGTTCTGCGCCGCCGCGGCAGTGGCGGGGGCGGCGACGCTCCTGCTCGCGGTCGCCGTCCCCACGGACCGTCAGCAGCAGCGCGAGCCGGGCCGCTCGTAGCGCGCCGCCAACCGCTCGGCGATGAACTCGCCTTCGCCGAGCGGGGCGCGGTCGGGGTGGCACGCCCGATGGTGCGCCAGATAGGCCGCATAGTCGGGCGCCCCGAGGATCCGCCGCATTGTCGCGGCGGCGCGCGCGAGCCACTCGCTCATCGGCGGACCTTGGACCCGTTCGGGCCGATGGTGCGGTCGAAGAGTTCGAGGATCCGGCGGTACTCGTCCGTCCACGAGCTCGGGCGGACGAAGCCGTGGTCCTCCACGGGATAGACCGCCATCTCCCAATCGACCTTGCCGAGCTCGATGAGCCGCTGCGCGAGGTGGACGACGTCCTGGAACTGCACGTTGGTGTCTACCATCCCGTGGGCGATCAGTAGGGGGTCGACGAGCCCCTCGGCGAAGAACATCGGCGAGGAGCGGCGATACGCGAGCGTATCGGTCTGCGGGAGGTTGAGGATGCGGCCCGTGTAGCCGTGGTTGTAGCTCGCCCAGTCGGTGACGGAGCGGAGCGCCGCGCCGGCGCCGAAGTACTCGGCCTTGGTGAAGAGCGACATCAGCGTCGTGAAGCCGCCGTAGGAGCCGCCGTAGATCCCGATCCGTTCCGGCGCGATCCCGTGCGCGGCGGTCAGGTACTTCGACCCGGCGACCTGATCGTCGATGTCCGCGCCCCCCATCCAGCGGTAGATGGCGGTGCGCCAGTCGCGCCCGTACCCGGCGGAGCCGCGGTAGTCGATGTCGAGGACGGTGTAGCCGCGCTCGGCGAGGAGATGGTGGAACATGAACTCGCGTGCGTACGTCGACCACCAGTTGTGGACGTTGTGCAGGTAGCCCGCGCCGTGCACGAAGATCACCGCCGCGCCGTTCGACGCCTTCCCGAACGCTTTCGGCTCGTAGAGCCGCGCGGGGACCTTCACGCCGTCGAGCCCATCGACCATCACGATCGGCGGGACCTTCCACGCGTACGACCGGAACTCGGCGGTGGTGCTCGCGGTGAGGCGGGCCATCGCGGATTCCGCGTCGCCGGCGCGCGCGACGAAGAGCTCGGGGGGCGTGTTCGGCGTGGAGTAGACGGTCGCGAGGCGCTGCCGATCGATGGGGTGGATCACCGGGGCGTGGCCGCCGTCGCCGGCGGTGAGGCGCGTGCGGGGCCCGCCGCGCATCGGCATCCGGTACGCCTGCCGCGTGAAGGGCGAGGGCTCCGAGGTGACGAGCTCGAACGAGACGCCGTCGGGGCTCCGGGCGACGTCGAGGACCTCCCACGCGCCGCTGGTGAGCGCCGTCTTCCCCGTGCCATCGGCGCGCACGGAGTAGAGATGGCTGTAGCCGCTCTCCTCGGAGACGAACCACGCGGCGCCCTCCGGCGTCCACCCGAGGCAGCCGTAGCAGGGGCCGTTCACCCAGGCCTCATCTCGGAGTTGGTCGAGCAGCCTCGTGGTGCCGCCGCGCGCGGCCACGGCCCAGAGCCACCGATGCTTGAAATCCGCCGAGGTGACGAAGACGAGCGCGTGCGCGCCGTCGTCGCTCCAGTCGCCGACGCGGACGTCGCCCGCGGTGCCGCCCTCCGGGGCGAGCCGGATCCAGGTCACCACGCCGGTGGCGAGGTCGAGGTGTCCGACCTTCGTGACGCCCTGCGCATCGCCGACCTTCGTGCGGCCCGGAATCATCCGCGGGTAGCCGTCGGGGGTGATGTAATCGGGGACATCGGAGCCGCGCGCGTTCTGCGGCGGCGTGTACGTCGTGATGAGGGCCGCGTTCGCGGCGGGGGAGACGGTGACGCTGCTGATGCGTTCGGTCGTCGGGATCCAGATTGTTGGGAGCCGCCGCGCCTCGGCGGCCGTGCGCGCCGCTTTGGCGATCGAGTCGGCCTTGAGCTCGTCGCGCACGACCTCGAGGAGGAATCGCTGCTGCGCCGCGAGGGCGGCGCGCTGCGGCGTCGGGGCTTCCGGGTCCTTCGGCGCCGCCCCGCTGCGGATGTCAGTCAGCTGACGGGTGAGCCCCGTGGTGACGTCGAGCGCGTAGACGTTGTTCTCACGCACGAAGAGCAGGGTGCGTCCGTCGAGTCCGGGCTGCGCCTCGGTCTCGGGCGCATTGGTCTGGGTCAGGCGCCGCAGTGTGACCGTCGTGCCGATGCGGCTCCGCAGCCAGAGGTCACCGTTCGCGACGACGGCCTCGACGCGGCCACCACGCGGGGCGGCCGTGGCAGCGGTCCAGGCGCGGCCCTCGGCGAGCATCGGCGCGACGGAATCCATGTGGGCGTCCGTCACGCGCTCCGGCGTCGCGCCCGCGCGTGCCGCCACCCGGTACGGCTGCAGCTCCTCGTTCCACGCGGCGCCCGGCGCGAGCCAACGGAAGTAGAGCCACTGCCCGTCGGCGGAGAAGCGGACGTTCTGCGGTTCACGCCCGTAAAGCTCGGGGCCGCGCATGATGTTGCGCACGGACAGGTCGAACGGTGCGGCAGGCGCCTGCGCGGACGTGGCGACGGGCACCGCGACCAGCAGCGCGGTCAGTGCCGACGCGAGTGACCGCGTGGCGCGAGGGGCGGTGTGGCGCGTGGGCATCACGGTGGGGGGCGGTGCGGTGTCGTGGTGGCAGGGCATACGGGACCTCAGAAGGGCGGGGCGTTGAGCTCGACACGCATCTCGGCCGTGACGGTGCCGCGCGGGATCGCGGGGAACTCCGTCGTCTGCATCGGCTTGCGGCCACCCAGCACGTGGAACCACTCGCGGGCGGAGTCGATGAGGATGATGAGCACCGCGACGAGGAAGATCCCCGCGACGGCGGCGTCGAGTCGGTCGTTGAACAGGAGGCGGGCGGCGCCGGCGGCATCCTTCACGCCGGGGGGGAGCTGTCCCGCGGCGAGCGCGGCCTGCACCGCGTCGGCGTGCGCGAGGAAGCCGACGCGCGGGTCGGGAGAGAAGAGCTTCATCCACCCGGCGGTCATCGTCACGACGACAAGCCAGCACATCGGGAGGAGCGTCATCCACGCGTAGCGTGCCTTCCCCATCTTGATGATGACGGTGGTCCCGAGGCAGAGCGCGACGGTGGCGAGGAGCTGGTTCGCGATGCCGAAGAGAGGCCAGAGAGAGTTGATCCCGCCGAGCGGGTCGGTCACGCCCTGGTAGAGGAAGTAGCCCCAGGCGGAGACGAAGAGCGCCGAGGCGAGGAGGACGGCGGGATACCAGGAGACGCGACCGAACGGCGCCCAGAGGTGCTTACCGAGGTCCTGCAGCATGAAGCGGCCGACGCGGGTGCCGGCGTCGAGCGTGGTGAGGATGAAGAGCGCCTCGAACATCACGGCGAAGTGGTACCAGAGGGCCATCGCCCCGTCGCCCCCGAGGACGTCGGCGAAGATCTTCGCCATCCCGACGGCGAGCGAAGGCGCGCCACCGGTGCGCGAGAGGAGGGAGGTCTCCTCCACCTGAGCGGCGAGGGTGGTGAGATCCGCAGGGCTCAGGGTGAACCCCCACCCGGCGATCACCTGCGCGGCGCCCTCGGCGGTGGTGCCGATGATGCCGGCCGGCGAGTTGATCGCGAAGTAGATCCCCGGGGTGAGGACGCAGGCGGCGATGAGCGCCATCGTCGCGACCATCGATTCCGTGAGCATCGCGCCGTAGCCGACCATCCGGGCGTCGGTCTCGTTGGCGAGGAGCTTCGGTGTGGTGCCGGAGGCGATGAGGGCGTGGAAGCCGCTGATCGCGCCGCAGGCGATGGTGATGAAGACGAAGGGGAAGACCTTCCCCGCGAAGACGGGGCCGGTGCCGTCGACGAAGCGGGTGACGGCCGGCATCTGGATCGGCGGGAGGACGAAGAGGATGCCGCCGGCAAGCGCGACGACGACGCCGATCTTCACGAAGGCGGAGAGGTAGTCGCGCGGCGCGAGGAGGAGCCAGACGGGCATCACCGCCGCGGCGAAGCTGTATGCCATCAGGGCGAAGGCAATCGTCGTCCCCGAGAGCGTGAAGGTGCCGGCGAGCGTCGGGTGCTGCGCGACGTACCGGCCCGCGTAGAGTGCGACCACGAGGAGGAGGATGCCGATCGCGCTCACCTCGAGTACGCGTCCGGGCCGCAGGTACTTGAGGTAGATCCCCATCAGCATCGCGATGGGGATCGTGAGGCCCACGGTGACCACACCCCAGGGGCTCTCGGCGAGCGCCTTCACGACGATGAGCGCCAGCACCGAGATGAGGATGATCATGATGCCGAGTACCGCGACGAGCGCGGTGAAGCCGGCGACGGGGCCGATCTCGTCCTTGACCATCTGGCCCAGCGACTTGCCGTCGCGGCGCACGGAGGAACAGAGGATCACCATATCCTGCACCGCGCCACCGAGGACGACCCCGACGATGATCCAGAGGGCGCCGGGGAGGTAGCCGAACTGCGCCGCGAGGGTCGGGCCGACGAGGGGGCCCGGTCCCGCGATGGCGGCGAAGTGGTGCCCGAAGACGATCCACTTGTTGGTGGGGACGAAGTCGCGGCCGTCGGCGCGGAGCTCAGCGGTCGTCGCGCGGTCAGGATCGAGCGCGAAGACCTTCGCGGCGAGGATCTTTGAATAGAAGCGGTAGCCGACGGCGTAGGTGCAGACGGCGGCGGTGAGGAGCCAGGCGGCGCTGATCGTCTCGCCGCGCCGCAGCGCGAGGACGCCGAAGGCGGCGGCGCCGACGAGGGAGACGACGGCCCAGACGAGGGCCTGCATCCAACGGGTCATGGGGGGTCCGGGGTCGAGGTGCGCGGGGAATCGTAGCCCCGGCAGCGGGGGGCGGGGAGGGGCACCGGGACGGGCACCGTGACGGCGAGGCACAGCGCCCCGCGTCGCGGTGCCGACGTGTCGGTGCCCAGAGGGTGCCGGGATGCGTGGAGGGGGGCGTGGTCTCCCGTTAGCTTCCTCGATGTGACGACACGCCATCTCGTGACCCTGATTCCCGGTGACGGCATCGGTCCCGCCATCACCGATGCGACTGTCCGCCTCCTCGAGGCCGCCGGCGCCCCCCTCGACTTCGAGCGCCACCTCGCCGGGATGGCCGCCGTCGAGGCGCACGGTGACCCGCTGCCCGAGGCGACCCTCGCCTCCGTCCGCCGCACGCGCCTCGCGCTCAAGGGGCCGCTCGAGACCCCGGTGGGGAAGGGGTTCCGCTCCATCAACGTCGCGCTCCGCAAGGAGTTCGATCTCTACGCGAACGTCCGGCCCGCCCGGTCGGTCCTCCCGGCGGGACGGTTCCCTGACGTGGACCTCGTCCTCGTCCGCGAGAACACGGAAGGGCTCTATATCGGGATCGAGAACTACGTGAAGGTCGGTGACGACCCGCACGCGCTCGCGCAGTCGGTGGCGGTCGTGACGCGGGCCGGCGCGGAGCGCGTCATCCGCTACGCCTTCGAGTACGCGCTGCGCCACGGGCGCCGGCGCGTGACGATCGTCCACAAGGCGAACATCCTGAAGTGCTCGCGGGGGCTCTTCCTCGAGACGGGGCGGCACGTGGCCGCGGAGTACGCGGGCCGCGTCGAGAGCGACGACCGCATCGTCGACGCCTGCGCGATGGAGCTGGTGATGCGCCCCGAGCGCTACGACGTGATCGTCACGACGAATCTCTTCGGCGACATCCTCTCCGACCTCACCTCGGGGCTCGTCGGCGGGCTCGGTCTCACGCCGGGCGCGAACATCGGCGTCGACTGCGGGATCTTCGAGGCGGTGCACGGCACGGCGCCCGACATCGCCGGCCGCGGCGTGGCGAACCCCACGGCTGTGATGCTCGCCGCCTGCCAGCTCCTCGACCACATCGGCGACGACGCGCGGGCTACGCGGATCCGCGCCGCCATCGAGGCGACGCTCCGCGAGGGGCGTATCGTCACGCGCGATGTGGGCGGCGACGCCGGGACCGACGCCTACACCGACGCGGTCATCGCCCGTCTGGCGTGAGACTCCTCCAGGTCTCTGACGTCCACTTCGGGCGGCACGCTGTCGCCGCGCACATCACCGCCGTCACCCGGCGCGTGGTCGAGGGCCGGTACGATGCCGCCGTGGTCTGCGGGGACCTGACGCAACGCAACTTCCGCAGCCAGTTCCGCACCGCGCGCGCCTGGCTCGACGCCCTGCGGCTGCGGATTCCGGTGCTCGTCGTGCCGGGGAACCACGACGTCGCCTGGTGGTGGCAGCCCGTCGGGCTCGGTCTGCGCTGGCCGCTGCTGCGCGGCTACCGCCGCTGGATCGAGGCCGACGAGGAGCCGACACTGCGGCTCCCCGGCGTGACGGTCGTCGGCCTCAACTCCTGTCACGGGGTGCAGCCCTACACCCTCACGAGTCGGCTGCGCGACCTGAGCGTGGTGGGGGCGCTGCGCCCTGCGCAGTGGGCGAAGGCGCGCGCGGCGTTTGCGGCGGCGCCGGCGGGGGCCCTCAAGGTCCTCGTCTTCCATCACAACCTGCTGCGCGGCGATCTCTCGCGGCGCTGGGGGCTCACCGACCGCGCGGACGGAATCGCGCACGCCCTCGACACGGGGGCGGACCTCGTCCTCAACGGCCACGACCACCAGACGCGCATCGAGGCGATCGACGCGCCGGGCGCACGCCGGATGGTCGTCTCGCAGGTCACCACGCTCTGTGATCGCCGGCGCGGTGGGCTCCCTGCGGCGATCCAGGAGATCGAGGTCGAGGCCGCCGCGCTGACGGTACGCGCCTGTGCCTGGGATGACGCGGTGGGCGACTTCGTGCCGCGCGGCGACCGGGTCTTCCCACGATGAGCGACGCCCCGGAACTGCAGCTCGGGTTCGGGTTCACCGAGTCCCCTCCCGCGACCGAGGCGCTCGACGCCGAGGACGCGGCGTGGGAGGCGGAGGAGGCGGCCCGCGCGGCTGACGCCTTCCTCGGCAAGCTGCAGTCCCTCGGCCTGCAGCACGTCCGGCGCCTCGTCCTCACCCGGAACCGGTCGGTGCTCATCACGCTCAAGGGGTTCGACCTCCGCGTGCACGAGGGGTATGCGTCCGCACCGACGGAGATCCATCTGCAGATCGTGCGCTTCGTGATGGCGCGGCGCGACTGGGAGCGGCAGGCGGCGCGGGAGGCGATCGTCGCGTATCCGCTGCCGCGGCACACGACCCCGCCGCGCGCACCGGAGCGCACGCATCCGGAGGACGAGGCGCTCGCGGAGCAGTTGGCCGAGTGGCACACGCGCTTCAACGGCGAGCGCTTCGCCGCCCGGCTGCGGCCCGTGCCCATCCGCGTCTCGCGGCGGATGGTGCGTCGGCTCGGGCACTACGCCCCCGGTGTGGAGGGGGGCGGGGCGGAGATCGCGATCTCCGCGCGGCACCTTCGGCGCGACGGTCTCGCCTCGGCGCTGGAGACGCTGCTGCACGAGATGGTGCACCAGTGGCAGCACGAGAGCGCGTTGCCGATCGACCACGGGGCGGAGTTCCGGCGGAAGTGCCGTGAGGTGGGGGCCGTGCCGAGCGCGAAGCGCGCGGTCTGCTGAGGGCGGGGCCCGGTCCGAGGTCTCCGCGTCGCGTGTCGACGTGAGCCCGACGCGCCGTCGCGGTCCGATTCTCGTCCAGCAAGAGCGGGTGTCCCTGGCGTTAGATTTCCCGCGTCTCCTGACCGGACTGTCTGATGTCATCCATGACCGATACCCCGACCTTCCTCGCCTCCCCCGACCTCCGGCCGCGCGAGGGGGACCTCTTCAATATCGACGCCGCGCTGACCGAAGAGGAGCGTGCGATCCGCGACTCCGTCCGCGCCTTCGTCGACGAGAAGGTCCTCCCGATCATCGGCTCGTGCTACGTCGACGGCCGCTTCCCGAAGGAGCTGATCGCCGAGATGGGGGCGAACGGCTACTTCGGCGCAAACCTCCCCGAGGAATACGGCTGCGCCGGCCTCAGCAACGTCGCGTATGGGCTGATCATGCAGGAGCTCGAGCGCGGCGACTCAGGGATCCGGTCGTTCGCCTCCGTGCAGGGGGCGCTCGTGATGTATCCGATCTACGCCTTCGGCTCCGAGGCCCAGAAGCGGCACTACCTCCCGAAGATGGCGACGGGCGAGATCATCGGTTGCTTCGGGCTCACCGAGCCTGACTACGGCTCCAACCCGGCCGGGATGATCACCCGGGCGCGGCAGCAGGCGGACGGCACCTGGATCCTGAACGGTGCGAAGATGTGGATCACGAACGGCTCCACCGCGCAGGTGGCGGTCGTCTGGGCCAAGACGGAGGACGGCGACGAGAGCGGCAAGTCAATCCGCGGCTTCCTCGTGCCGACCGATGCGAAGGGGTTCACCGCCAAGGGGCAGAAGGGGAAGCTCTCCCTCCGCGCCTCCGACACGAGCGAGCTCGTCTTCGACAACGTGCATCTCCCCGCCGACGCGATCCTGCCGAACTCCGGCGGCCTGAAGAGCCCGCTGATGTGCCTCACGCAGGCGCGCTACGGGATCTCGTGGGGCGCCCTAGGCGCCGCCATCGCCTGCTACGAGGAGGCGCTCTCGTACAGCAAGGAGCGCGTGATGTTCGGGCGGCCGATCGGCGGCTTCCAGATCCAGCAGGTGCGGCTCGCCGATATGCTCACCGAGCTCGTGAAGGGGCAGCTCGTCTCGTTGCACCTCGGCCGGATGAAGGACGCCGGCACCTTCACGCCGCAGCAGGTCTCGTTCGCCAAGCGCAACAACGTGAACATCGCGACCGACATCGCACGTGAGGCGCGTCGTCTCCTTGGCGGCAACGGCATCATGGCCGAGTATGCGAGCATGCGGCACATGGCGAACCTCGAGAGTGTGTACACCTACGAGGGGACGCACGACATCCACAGCCTCATCCTCGGGCAGGCCGTGACGGGGATGAACGCCTTCGGCGGCTAATCGCCGGGCGCCTCGTGAGCATCCCGCCGACCACGTCGCGCGGGAAAGACGCTCCCAGGTCCGGGTAATCCCCGGATTGGGAGCGTCGGTCGTTCGGGCCATCGTGCGGGGCGCACTCACCCACGACAGGATTTCTCATGCCCGTGCTCCCCGTCCGTACGCTCGCCGCTCTTGGCGCGGCGATCGCCCTCTTCACCGTCGTCGCCTGCGATGACGACGGCATTACCCCGCTCGCCCCGCAGCGCGGCGCGCTGACGCTGCTCCTCACCGACGCCCCCGGCGACATCCGCAAGGCGGTGGTGACGATCGAGAAGATCTACCTCCAGCCGGATTCGAACTACGACGCGGCCGCCGACCGCGTCGTGCTGATGGACGACCCCATCACGGTCGACCTGCTCACGCTCGCCGACACGACGCAGGCAATCGTCGATTCGCTCGCGATCCCCGCGGCGAACTACGCGCAGCTCCGCTTCGTCATCAGCGGGGCGTACATCGCGGTGGAGGGGGCGGACACCGCATCACGCCTGATTTACGCCACCTCGACCACGTATGCCGGGCTCCCCGCCGGGACGACGCCGGACGGGCAGTTGCTCACGCCGAGCTGGGGCTCGTCGGGGTTGAAGGTGCAGCTGCCGGGGAATGCCCTCACGATCGTGGACGACAGCACCACCACGCTGCTGATCGACTTCGACGTCTCGCAGAGCTTCGGCAAGGCCGCGGGGCAGTCGGGGAACTGGATCATGAGCCCGATCATCCGGGCGACGCGTCCGCCCACCACCTGAGCGGACGGGCCCTCGCGATGCCGCGCGAGGGCCCGTCGTCGTGCGCGCGCCGACCCCGTCGAGCGCGCTACGTGCGGGCCTTCCCGTACCGCTGCTGCAGGGTGCGCCGCACCCACTGGGGCATATACCGCAACGCGAGGACGATCGCTTGATAGCGTTTGCCGGGGATGACGACGACGGGGCCGCCGGCGTGTGCGGCCTCGAGCGACTCGCGGACCACGCGGTCCGCCTCCATCCATGCCCAGGCCGGGATCCCGACCGTCTTGTCGATGCTGGCCCGGTCATGGAACTCGGTGTGCGTGAACCCGGGGCAGAGCGCCTGTACGGTGACGCCGGTCCCCTCGAGCTCCATCGCGAGGGCCTCGCACATCACGCGCTCGTAGGCCTTGGTGGCGCAGTAGTTGACGTTCCCGGGGCTCGCGGTGAATGACGCGACCGAGGCGACGTTGATGATCATCCCGCGCTTCCGCGTGACCATCCCCGGGAGGACGGCGCGCGCGAGCCGCATCGGGGCCATCACGTGGAGCTCGAGCATCGCCCGCTGCTCGGGCTCGGGCCGGGTGACGAGCCGGCCCTTCGTGCCGAAGCCAGCGTTGTTGACGAGCATCGCGACGCGGGTGTCCTCGGCGAGCCGCGCGGCGAGCGGGGTGACGCCGGCCTCGCTGGCGAGGTCGGCGGCCCACGGTTCGGCGGTGATCCCGTGCCGGCCGGCGAGTTCGTCGGCCAGGGCGCGGAGCCGGGCGCC
>JACCDT010211225.1_pt1 | contig 13941 bp, 8 predicted proteins | sample 7446291 | NCBI WGS metagenome assembly JACCDT01 (sample SAMN15323446, study PRJNA562643) | freshwater metagenome | isolation source: river surface water | place: USA:Blue River Watershed | collected 2017-08-17
GCACATTAACTGTGCCGATAATACTGTTATTATGTTTGACGATGTTGTTCGCGGCAGTCACACTCGTATTAAAGAATATCACGTAGCTAAACTGTTGAAAAACAATATCATTGTTTTTAAGAAAACTGATGATATGAACACTATCCTTAATCTGCTAGGTCATCCAAAGTATATGATGACTAGTGAACTTGCTGCACCTGAGAAAAAGACTCGTGTTAAGTCCCCTGAAGTGTGGCTGATGAATGAAAAGTTTGATAGCGGTAAAAAAGCATGGACCCCTGCTGGCGAAGTTATTGCCAGCGAGACAAATATTTGCTATTATTTGCCTATGTACGGCTGGGACGTACACATTACTGATAACGGGCATTCTTCGGTTCACAGTGTAAGTGCCCTGCTTGATCGCGGCAAACGTCTAAAACTGATTCCGCAGAACACTAAGATTTACGGTATTCGTGCAAAGAACATTGAAACCGTCAAAGCTAATCTGCATTGGGTACACTTTGGAGATCATATGAAGGCGCATGCAGTAAGACTGTCAACTGATCGTGATTATCTAGACAGCATTGCAAAAAATGTTGAATTGGCTGCAATTGATGTAGTGATTGCAAAAACAATTGGCACTTCGGTTGCCAACCACCTAACCAACTCGCTGTATTCGATTACATCGCGTCTAAAGTACAACGATAGTGATTTTGTTAAGTTTTTTGCATCGCTTAAGCACCTGCGCGGCTCACGGCCAACTGACACTGCTACTATTACTGATCTTTGCAGAACCTTTAAGATCAAAGTAGAGGAACCTAACTTTGATAGCGACCGTGTTACACTTGCTGAGTTTATTGGTAAAAAATATACACTGCTCAAACACATCGACTATAGTACGAGTTATTATAATAAAAATATCTCAGACGAAAAAGTCGCTGCACTAGTTGATTACATTGATGCTGTAGATACTGCATATACATTCAACATGTTGACTGCTGGTATGGACGAGCAAGTACCACAATAATTATCTACTGCTATTTTGAAAAAGTCTCCGATTTGCCACATAATTAAACATGTGACAGATCGGAGATACCTATGGAACTCACACAAGATATGGTCAAGACCTTGCAGGCTGCACGGGTACATTTCTGTATACCCTGCTACGGCGGTCAGATCAATGAAGGCACTTTTATTAGTATGCTCAAGTACATGGCAACCGCACAACGTCTTGGCTTGAACTTTACAATCGACACAATGGTAAACGAAAGCCTAGTTTGCCGCGCTCGCAACAGCCTTGTTGCAAAAATGTTGTATTTTGAACCAAAGAGTACACACTTGATGTTTGTTGACGCAGACATTGGTTTTGAACCAGAAGAAATTTTCAAACTGATACTTTCAAACAAAGATGTTGTAGGTGGCTTGTATCCTAAAAAAGCATTGCCAATCAACTATGTTGTTAACAAAGTACCAGGTGCAATCAAAGAAGGTAACCTAGTTGAAGTAAGTAACTTGGGAACCGGCTTCATGATGATCAAGCGTCATGTACTTGAACAGATGATTGCCAAGCATCCTGAACTACATTATGTAGACAGTATTGGACTTGATCCCAAGTACGATCCATTTAAGTATGCGCTATTTGATACCGAAATTGATCCAAACAGCAAAGAGTATCTATCAGAGGATTACACTTTCTGCAAACGTTGGAGAGCAATGGGCGGAAAGATCTGGGCTGACCTTACTATCACTCTAAATCACATGGGTTACTTTACATTTAGAGGCGATGCGACACAGCTACAACCACATCTCTGATCACACATTGGGTTGTAGTAAAGAAAACAGCGAGTGTTTCCACTCGCTGTTTTTTATTGTTCAATTGTAAAGGGCTATTACAGCCCTTGTACACTGTTAAAGATATCATCAATTACATTTGAATCAACGGTGGTTTTCATTGCAGGCTTAGCTGCCGGTGCCACCGGTACAGCGGGTGCGACTGTTTTAGAAGAAGGTATTGTCCCTTCATTTACTGTTGTAGGCTTTGGTGTATTTGGCAATAGTTGTTGTTCTGCTTTAGCAGTAGTAGATTTGATAAACTCTGCATATTGACTGGTGATTTGCACGGCTCTACGATAATCCGGCAATGGCAGCAGTGTCATTTTCAACATTGTTTCAATACTGACTTTATCATCTGCAAGAATTTCTAATGCACTTTTACGTCCCATAATACCTGCCCAATGTTCAGGTTCGCCGTGCTCAAAGCTTCCGGCAGCTTCTTCGAGTTCTTCTTGTGAATGATTTGATAACCATTTATCAATCTGTGCAAGGTCACCTTCGAGATCATATATTTCTCGACGCAATCTAATTTCTCTAGCATTGTTGATTTCTTCAACAATATTACGTTCCACGTCATCTGCAATCATAGCAGTCTTATATTTCATCAGACTGATAGCAGCTTTCTTTTCTTGTATAAGAGAAATGTACTTTTCTTTTTCGCTTAGAAGATATTTTAATTGTCTGTGGAATGTATTTTGTTGTTCCACAATCATATGTTTGAATTCGTATTCAGACCGTGTGCCGGGCATAAGGTCTAATAGTTTTGTTGTAGCAGTTAGGTCCATTGTCACCTCCAGTGTGCTATAAATTTTACCGCACTTGAGGCAAAAATCAAATTAAATTAAACGTAATTGTTTGGACCTACGCGACCGCCGAAATTATTACTAAGCAATGTAATAGTGTTAGCAGCTTTACCAATTTTACTACCTAGTTTGACATTAAGTGTTACAATTGTACCAGCAGCAGGTGCACCGGTGGCACCAGGTACGTAATAAGCATTGTATACACCGCCCATCCTAACAGATGTACCGGTTGCAGGTATAGCAGTAACCATAATTCCTCGCCGTAGTCGGTATTATTTACCTATGTTGTAAACAAAAAATACCAACAGAATGATAGAAAAATGCTGGTATAATTAAATTATACCAGCATTGATTTATTTACTTTTTATTAGTTTTAGCTGAAGTTTGTTGTGCAGCAGTTTTTTGATCTCTCGGCGGATTTGCAACTGATTCCTTGAGTTTTACTTTTTTAGGTTTAAGTTTAGTTCTTGGATCTGCCATGTTGTACTCCTTTATTGTTGCTAATGTTACAACTACATAATGTTATTGTCGTAGTTGAGATTTAGCAATTTTAAAAGAACGCAATCATATTACTGAGAACTATTGTGGTAGAAGTGGGAGTAAAATCCCAACCTGTATTAAATCCGAGATTGTTGTTACCGTAATTTGTAGGTGCCTTCCACGTTACACTGCCGGTTGCAGCAGAATAACTGATATTACAATATGCTACAGATACATTGTTAGTATTGTTTAAAAGAGTATGAGTTGCAGCAGTTGCACTACTAATAGTAACAGTATTACCCGGTGTACCGCTTAATGTTAAATTACTCACAGTAGTTGTAGTACCTGCTGTGAATAATACAGATGTAGGTTGTACAGTATTACGAATATTTGTAAAAGTGTTACTACCGGTTATTGTTAAATTACCGAGACCGTCTTGACTAAGTGTTGCCGCATAAACAGTGCTACCTCCAACAAATGTCTTTGCACTTGCACCAGACATTGATATAATACCCGGTGCAGATCCTGCTGTAGTTGTAAAACCTGTCGGGGCAATATTATTGAATGCAGTTGCAGAAGATACAGGACATAACAATGTACCGCCATTAAATGTAAGATTTTTTGTGCCTGTGCCAGTTACAAATCTAGTACCTGTGTTAAAAGTATAACCGTTGAGATCAAGCGTGCCGTTTGTTAACGTTACAACGTTTGATATACTGACATTAGTGTTGTTTTGTAATACCCAGGATCCTCCTATGCCATTAAATGTAATAGGAGTTTCTATTAATTTACCATTAGTAGCAATAGTTCTACCAGATGATGTTGAACCAAATACCATTGTCGATGTACTACCAGTTAGTGTCATACTTGGCGATAATGTAAGATTTCCAAATATAGTAACTGCGTTAGTAGTACCCCATATTCCATTAAATCCGGTAAAATCTACATTATTAGCTGTATATCCGCTCACACTTAAAAAGGTAAGTGTATAACTACCAGCAGTTATATAAAAGTTCAGTGCTTGTGCAGAACTCATAGCACCCGGTGACACCGTAATAGCAGTAGATCCGCCGTTTGTTAATCTAATATTACTAGTACCAGTATAACTGAAATTGGTAACAGTGGCAGTATTCCAAATAGTACCTGTGCTTGTTAAATTAATAGCACCAGTGCCAAATGCTATTGATCTAGCATTGCTATTTGCAGAACTAAACGATCCAACTGATAGTGTAACACCGTCATTTATAGTAATAGTACCAGCAGTAAAAGTATAGGTACCGGATACTATAACAGTGTACCCAGTCCCGATAGACAAATCACCAGTTGTATGAACTACTGATGCACAGTTCAATGTGCCATTGGTAATAGCATGAGTGCCAGATGTTATTGTAAATTGACTAGAAACGTTAGCAGTTTTGGAATTAATGTCTAATGTTCCGTTAGTTAATGTTATTCTAGAAATGTTAAAGTTATCTGTAAAACGAAACGTACCGCCTGTACCATTTAAAATAATAGTATTATTGATTGTACTATTACCATTGGTAGTTATTGTTTTAACACCACTAGTAGATGCCATGGTAATTGAGCCAGAACTAACGCTGGTTAGCATTGTAGAGGAATATATCAAATTACCATATACTGTGATAGTTGTTATACCTTGAGAATGTGTGCCGTTAAATCCGGTAAAATCTAATATGTTAAACACGCCGCCGGTTGTAGTTGTTAATACATAGGTACCAGCAGTTATATAAAAGTTTAGTGCTTGTGTAGAACCCATGGCACCTGCTGTAATAGTAGTTGCAGTAGATCCGCTGTTTGTTAATCTAACATTACTAGTACCAGTATAACTGAAATTAGTAACAGTACTCGTATTCCAAACAGTACCTGTGCTTGTTAAAGCAATAGCACCAGTACCAAACGCTATTGATCTAGTATTGCTATTTGCAGAACTAAACAACCCAACTGACAGTGTAACGCCATCATTTATAGTAATAGTACCAGCAGTAAAAGTATAGGTACCAGACACTATAACCGTGTACCCAGTCCCGATAGACAAGTCTCCATCATTATGTGCAACTGATGCACAATTCACTGTGCCATTGACAATGGCATGTGTACCGCTGTTTATAGTAAAAATACCGATACTAGTTGTTGCCGAATTTATATCGAGTGTACCAGTTGTCAATGACAGCGATCTAGTACTTAATTGAGTAAAATTACCTATTAATTGTAAAGTATTGTTAGTACCAGTAATTCCAATGTTGTAGTTTTGAACAACACCATTTGTTGTAATTGTTTGAGTTACAGCATTGCCGCTGAAGTTTAGCGTTCCAGTAGACGATGTTACAGTCATTGTAGGACTGTAAATTATATTACCGTAGCAAGTAAATGTTCCACCTGTAGCTATAGATACAGTACCAGAAAACCCTGTAAAATCTAAATTTAATACTGCACCAGTTGATGTCAAGTTAAGAGTATATGTACCAGCAGTTATATAAAAATTTAATGTCTGTGCAAGCGTTGCACCAGAAGTTGATATAGCAGCAGTAGTAGCACCGGGATTAGTAAAACGTATATTGCTAATACCGGTATAACTAAAATTAGTCATAGTGGCACTTGACCAGTTGCCGCCGGCGCCGGCTACAACTATAGTACCTAGTGTACCAAATGCAATAGATCTAGCATTACTGTTGTTTGTTGAAAATGTGTTACATGTTAAAGTGTAGTTATTAAGGTCAACATTACCGTTTGATAATGTACACGTGGCTGAAACCGTGAGTGCATCTTGCAATATCCAACGATCTGTACCAACATTTGTAAAAGTAACAGGCGAAGCGATAACAAATCCGTTTGTAGTGATGTTTTTATTAACACCAGTAGATGTACCGAATAGTTGTAAAGTACCAGTAAGAGACCATACTAAATTAGTAGAAGGTAAAGTCAACGATCCATATACGTTTAACGCATTAGTACCAGCGATTGTTAAAGTGCCGTCTAAACCGCTAATTGTTAAATTAGCACAGTTACAACCAACTAGGTTAGTTGTAACTGTAAATGCATTACTACCGATATTAGAATTTGCTGTAAAAAATGCATTGTCGGTAGTAGACGGAGAAGATGCACCAGAAGGACCGCCGTCGGAAGTAGACCAGTTAGCAGAACTACCAGATGCAAGCCATGTTCCGGATCCTCCCACCCAATATCTATCTGCCATTATTAAATTCCTGTGTCATCTACTGCAATTTCGGTAGTATCAGTGATAATAGATAGCCAATTATTAAATCTATCTATTTTCATTTGGTTGATTTCGTCATCGCTATATGTATGGTTATCATCTAAATGCAATGCATCTCGGTAAATGTAACGGCCATCGTTGCTTGACATTTCAAAATCAATTTTAATCATTTACATTAAAATCCAAAGTTTTTACCCAAGATGTCCCATGTATTATTAATTGTGTTGTACTGAAATCCCAAATAGTCAGTTAATCCCCCACCGCTAGATGCAGTCGGTAACGGTAAATCTATAGATCCTGCAAATATACCATCCCAGGAAAATGTCTGTACGTTTGTAGATTTAAGTCTGAATACTATTTTTTGTCCATCGGATGGAGTACCAGATGGTGCATTTATAGTTAATGTGCCAGCAGCTTGAGTGTTTAGCTGATACGCAAGATCGGTTGTATCTATATTAAATGTAACAGATGTTGCATCAGTTAATTGCGTAACTCTAGGCTGTAATGTACCAGTTGGGCCAGTTTCACCAGTTGAGCCTGTTGAACCAGTTGGGCCAGCAGGACCAGTTTGACCGATATTTCCAGTCGGACCTGTAACTACGCTATCTGCACCAGTTGCACCAGTTGGGCCTGTAACTACGCTATCTGCACCAGTTGCACCAGTTGGGCCTGTAACAGTACTTGCAGGACCTGTATATCCAGTCGGTCCGGTAATCACGCTATCTGCACCAGTTGGACCTGTATATCCAGTTGGACCTGTAACTACACTATCTGCACCAGTTGGACCTGTATATCCAGTATAAACAGTTGGACCTGTAACGGTACTGTTTGCACCTGTTGGGCCTGTAATCACGCTATCTGCACCAGTTGCACCTGTATATCCAGTTGGCCCTGTGATTACACTGTCTGCACCGGTTGCACCAGTTGGACCAGATTCACCTGTAGGTCCTGTATATCCTGTAGGACCTATGTTACCTGTAGGGCCTGTTATTGTGCTAGTTGCACCCGTAGGACCTGTAATCACGCTATCTGCACCAGTTGCACCTGTATATCCAGTTGGACCTGTTACAGTACTTGTTGCACCAGTTGGTCCGGTATACCCAGTTGGTCCGATTGATCCGGTATACCCAGTTGGACCTGTTATCGTACTAGCTGCACCAGTAACACCGGTTGGACCAATTGATCCAGTAACACCGGTTGGGCCTGTAACTGTACTTGCAGCACCAGTGGGTCCGGTACCTAATGGACCAGTCGGACCTGTAACTGTACTTGCTGCACCAGTAGGTCCTGTATAACCCAATCCAGTTGGGCCTGTGTTCCCCTGAAAGCCTCTTAGCCCGGTAGCGCCAGTAGCACCTTGAGGACCAGTTGGTCCACCTAACGGACCTGTTGGTCCAATATTACCAGTAGCACCAGTTGAACCTGTTAAACCTTGCGGGCCAGTTACACCTCTTGAACCTTGAGGACCAGTCGGACCTCCCAACGGACCAGTCGGTCCGGTAGTACCACGTAATCCAGTTGGGCCAGTTGGGCCAGCATTGCCTTGTGGGCCAGTGTTAGCAGCAGTACCTGGTATACCTTGCGGTCCAGTAGCACCAGTTACGCCAGTTGGACCAGTAGCACCAGTATCTCCGTCTATCCCTCGACCACCTTGGGCACCAGTTGGACCTCCTAACGGACCAGTAGGGCCGGTTATGCCTCTTAATCCAGTAGGACCAGTCGGACCAGGATCACCTTGAGCACCAGTATTAGCTGCTGTACCAGGTGTACCGGTGGGACCTGTGTAACCTGTCGGTCCGGTGATTGACTGATATACCATATTGTATTATGCTCCAGTGCCACCGTTTAGTGTTTTAACTAACGTTGCTAATCTATCCAATGCTTCTTGTATTGTAGTAGGAGGTGTCCCGCTCCAGTCAGTAGGATACTCAGGAGTGTACGACACATAGCCGCCAGGTGGTAATGTAAGATTTCCAGTAGAACCAAATATCCATTGATGAACACTTGCTTCTATTGCAACGTTGCCGGCTGGACCTACAGTGCTTACGTTTGGACCGCTTGTAGTAAACACAGCACCATTGTTTGTAATGCTGCGAGCATTGTTACTAGTATCAGTAAATGCTGCACCCGCTGTAGCACTGTTTAACAGTACTTGAACTGCGTATGGATCTGTAATAGGAGAAATGTTGTCTCCCGATGGTTGTACAGTACCTAACGGTGATGTTGGCACCGTAAAGCCACCTGTGTAAACTGCAACACCGGCAGTAATGCGAATACCTGTTATCTTACCTTGGAAATATTGGAAATCATTGTTGGGCCCACGACGACCAAATGCAACTGCTCCAAGATATGTAAGCGACGATGGTCTAGCACCTTCGCCAACCGACTGTGCAATACCATTGTAATAAACAGACAGTGTGCCAGTATTGCTAACCACTGCAATATGAGTCCAGACACCGGGCGTAGGTTCACCATTTACACCAGCAGTGCCGTTTTGTATGTTAAGAAACCCGCCATTCCAAAATATATCTATGCCGTCGGTAATTGCACCTTGACTGATTATACTGTATACACCAAATTCAGATGTGATATCAGAATTTTGCCACCATTCTATAGTATAGGTATCACCAAGTGCAGGAATACTACCGGTGCCTAACCAACTGGTAGTACCGTTATAAGTTAATGCACCTATGTAACTCACAGGTGCTACACCGCCCGATAAACTAATATTAGAACTTGTCACTGGACGTATAGAGTTACCAGGGAATGTAGTGCTACCGTCACTGTTAAATGTCCAATAGTTGGCATTTGCAGTATTAAATTGAATAATACCATGTGTGCCGCCGTATGCATAGCCTGCGGTTAATCTAATATCGCCACCGTTAAGTGTTGAAGATCCACCGCTTAATGTAACATCGCCGCCGTAATCATAACCGTTACCGCCGTCTATGTTAACATAGCCGCCACTACCAGTAACTACGTTGTCGGCATCACCTGCATAGATTTTAATATCGCCGCCATTGGTTTCTGCATCGCCTGCCCAGAAATAAACATCCCCGCCTTCGCCCTGGCCTCCGTTTTGACCTTGTATAATTAGACGCTGTGCATTGTATCCTGGTTGTGCAGGTGGCGGTCCAGTAATAATAGATTGTTGATCGGGATTACCAAACTGTAGTACAGACCCGTTTTGTGTCCCACCGTTGTGTAGATTTACACTTAATGTTGGGAATGTGATAGTGCCATTGTTACTAAATGTCCATTGATTTGTAGTAGCAGTGATATTAGTACGTAATGTAATATTACCACTATTAACAGTAGACAATGCAATATCATCTACAGGACTAGTAACAGTACCGCCATTACCCCATACACTAACGGTACTCTTACCATAATCACCTAAGGTAATACCTCCGCCTAGTGTACTATCTTCAAAAATATGTATGTCGCCATCAACAGTTGGATAAAATGCCACAGTGTTATCAAATGTGGCACTTGGTTGAATACGTATCTTATAACCGTCTACTCCACTTGCAGGACCAACTAGTGTAGTAGCGTTAAATGTAATGTCACCTGTGGTTATGCCGCCGCCTATAAGAGATAAACTAGTCGGCAATGTTGACGATGTTGTAGTTATAGTCGGCGAATTAACAATTGATAATGTGATCGATGAAGTGATTAAATTAGCAGTTATATTAACACTACCACCTGATACATCTTGGTTATATACGCCCCAACTTTGTACGGAATATAACCATATATCGTAGGTGCCTAGTCCAGAACCGTCTAGTGGTAATTGTATAGCACCACCAACGCTGGTATTTTCATTGTCGTTTGCTGTTATAGATATGTAAAAATGGCTAGCATCAGAAGTTAAAAACTCTGTAGAAATTCCACTGTTATGATAGTCTGCATTGGTTGTAGCAAGGGATCGCTGCCATATTGCAGTACCACTAACGTTGAATTTTACAATTAAAATATCATACCCTTGGCTGAACAAAGAACTATGATTCCAAGCTGTAATAATATTACCATCGCCGTCAATGGATACCGATCCGTTCCAAATACTCATCGGTTCAGAGTTGCCGCTGATGTTATATCCCATACCGACTTGCCAAATAATGACACCAGTAACAGCATCCATTTTTGTTAAGAAGCCATCGTTACCGTTGCCTGTATTGTGACTAGTAACATAAATGTATCCGTTGCTATACGCTACACTGGTTGCACGTATTGAAATTTGTGTTAAATTGATACTTCTGTGCCATTGCAGCCCGTCGGCAACAGTATAGTATGATACCAAACTACCGTATGTATCACTATAACCAACTGCATATATATCAGTATCTGCTGGGTTTGTTGTAGTACCAAAATACTCTACTGGACCTATACCACCGTCTTCTGCAACTGTTAACTCGAATGAAGATCCGATGCTAAAGAAGGCTAATAACCCACTGTTTTGACCTGTTCCGGTGTTTATGTAACCAACTGATGATTGCCATGCCGGAGAACCGCCAGAATATCCTAAAACAGTGTCGCGTATCCAAATAAGTTCTGTAGTAACATCATAATACGATGACGAGTCTACCTGACCGGTAAGTGCGTTAATGTTTATAAGCCAGCATTTATCAGGTGTTCCAGGTTCACTAACTGTTAATCCTAAAATTGTTTGAGCTACAAATGCAGATGTTACAACACCGGCCATATCCAATACTGATTGCCATACTACAGTACCATTGTTGTCAACTTTGACAATCAATGGGCTGTCGCCGGGTGTTACACCAGTTGTTTGACCTAAATAATATGTATTACCGCTAGCATCAGTGGTAACAACTTCAAATTGAGTTTGAAGTGTGGTAATATCGCGCACAGTTAATGCATAACCTGTTGCCGCAGATCCGGGATATGCAGTAGTCTGGACAGAGTTATCTGGGAAGGTCAAACCGCCGTTTGCATCAAATGTCCATTGCTGTGCACCAACATTTGATAAAATAGTAAAGCCAACACCTGCTGGCGTTTCAAAACCAAAATTACCAGTAGCTTCTATATCACTTGATACAAACGTATTATCTGGGAAAGTCATTCCGCCATTTACATCAAAAGTCCAATTGTAACTGTTACCAAAAATGTTAACATTGGTTCCAATTGTCATACCGCCATCGGTGCGAGTTCGTATGTGTTGTGTGTCGTCGCCTAGGAAGATGTCAGTAATAGCTAAATTGCCAGATATTAAATGTAGATGATTACCCTCTACCGCCGTAGGATATATTACTAACTTTTGATTAGCATCGCCGCCGTTAGCTGGTTTAAATTCTATAGTATTAACAAAACCGACATTAGGTATTTCAGTATTACCTTCTGATATTGTACCAGTTTTAGGTAGTGTTAGCACACCATCTGCACCAAATGTCCATGTTTTTGACTCAAGGCCTAGGTTAGTATTAACTGTTATATCACCGTAGGTATTAGTTAGTTGTGCAGGCGAGTTGCTACCATTTGTAGGCAATATCAATGCCGCAGTTGCACCGTGTGATAGATCAGCATTTTCCAAAATTAAACCAGACAAACTATAAATGGCGTTGTCTATAAATCCAATATTGCCTGTATTTGCTGTACCTGCGGGACCAGTTGGACCTGTTGAACCATTATTGCCAGCAGGACCAGTTGAACCATTATTGCCTGCGGGACCTGTTGGTCCAGTTGAACCGTTATTACCAGCAGGACCAGTTGAACCATTATTGCCAGCAGGACCAGTTGGACCTGTACCTCCTAACACGGTACTACCACCAGGTGTTACGTTGTTTTGTATTAGCAGTGTTCCATTATCTGCTACAACTATTTCGCCGAACGGCCCAACGTAAACATTTGCATCTTGATCTATTATAGTACTACGGAAAATGCGCATTATAGTGTCCTAATTGTGTATTGCACTTATATTTACGCAAACCGTTGGTTATATCAGATCTGCGTAACCTGTATCCTAACACTGCGGTTATTAGTAGTATTTCCGATATTACCACCTATAATTACATTGCTAGTCGAAGTTTGGTAGCAGTATATTTCAAAGTAATCACTGTTAGATAACAAGATGATAGCATTAGGTGCTTGGAATGTAGCAGTACTTGTGCTGTTAACGGTACTGTATCCATAACGGTTGCCTGCGTCATTGTTAACTGACAGCCATGTTGATCGTACACCACCGCCAACAAATTGCCAACCTATTTGCCATGTTATCATCAGTGTAATAGGATCTGTACCTGTATAGGTAAATCTACCTACGTTCGTAACAGTGTCGTATGACACATTGAAATTGTTTATATATGTGGGCGATTGACCCTGATTAGTATCTACACTATCAAATACCACAATGGTTTCTGTATTAGTTGCAATAGTCTGTGTTGTGTTATTACGTCTTGCTAATGTACGTTGTATAGATAATATAGCAGGGCCAGCAGGACCAGTGTATCCGGTAGGACCTGTTACGACACTAGCTGGACCAGTATGGCCGGTTGCACCACTCGGACCAAGTTCACCTTGTATACCAGTCGGGCCTGTAAATCCAGTAGGACCTCGGACACCGCTAGAACCAGTTGGGCCTGTAAATCCTCGCAAACCAGTAGGACCAGTAGGACCTCCAGGATCGCCGGCGGGGCCTGTTGCGCCAGTGGCGCCGGTGTTAGTTGCAGTACCAGGTATGCCAGTTGGACCAGTAGGGCCTAAATCACCAGTTGGACCAGTTGCACCTGTGTTAGTCGCAGTACCAGGTATGCCAGTTGGACCAGTAGGGCCTAAATCACCAGTTGGACCTGTAATTATACTGTTTGCACCAGTTGGACCGGTTGGACCGCCTAATGGACCAGTTGGACCTGTAACTGTACTAGCTTCTCCTGCAGGACCAGTGTGACCAGTTGGTCCAGTTAAACCTAAATCGCCTTGTATGCCTGTTGGGCCAGTAAATCCAGTGGGACCTTGAACACCACTAGCGCCAGTTGGACCAGTTGCACCACGTACTCCTGTAGGACCGCTTAAACCAGTTGCACCCGTAGGACCGCCTAACGGACCTGTTGGACCAGTTGCGCCAGTTGCACCAGTATTGGTTGCTGTACCTGGTTCGCCAGTTGCACCTGTGGGTCCTATATCTCCAGTTGGGCCAGTTGCACCAGTATTTGCGGCTGTTCCAGGCGTACCTGTAGGGCCAGTTGGGCCGCCCAATGGACCAGTTGGGCCCGTTACTAAACTAGCAGGTCCGGTATGTCCTGTTGGTCCTAGTACTGTGCTAGCTGCACCAGTTGGACCTGTTGAGCCAGTTGGTCCGATGTTACCTTGTATACCCTGACTACCAGTTGCGCCTCTTAGTCCAGTTGGACCTGTGGGACCTCCGGCTGGCCCTTGTGGACCTTCTACACCAGTTGGACCTGTAGGACCTCCTAATGGTCCTGTTGGACCAGTGGCACCTGTTCTCGATGCTATACCGGGCGCACCAGTTGGACCTGTGATAACGCTCGGAGAACCGGTAGGGCCAGTTGGACCAGTAAACCCACTCGGTCCAGTTGCGCCAACACCAGGACCGGTAGGTCCTGTAACAATACTAGCAGGGCCAGTTGGACCAGGCAC
>JACCDT011412246.1_pt1 | contig 13939 bp, 13 predicted proteins | sample 7446291 | NCBI WGS metagenome assembly JACCDT01 (sample SAMN15323446, study PRJNA562643) | freshwater metagenome | isolation source: river surface water | place: USA:Blue River Watershed | collected 2017-08-17
CCACCAGTCAATACACCGATACGCATTAAAGATACCTCAGCCTTTATCTCGATTTAAAAGTTGGTCAATACCAGTGGCTAAGTCTACTCTGCCGCAATGGGAGTAAAACCCGAGATTAGCGCCTACCTAGCCGAGCGGGCAGCAGCGGGTTTGCCACAAGTATGGCAAGCGCCACTAAGTGAGATTCGAGAAAATACCAAACAGCATATTTCCCTGCAGCAACCATTGATTCAAATCCACTCAGTTGAACACCTAAATATTCAAGGCCCAACAGCTGATCTTCCAATTCGAATATACCGTCCAACAGATCAAACAAACCTGCCTGCACTAATCTTTTTTCACGGTGGTGGATGGGTTATAAATTTTCTAGATATGTATGAACCGGCGCTGAGAAGAATTTCAGCCCTAGCAAATATAGTAATTGTTGCAGTCGAATATCAAAAAGCACCAGAAAATCCATTTCCAACCGCACTTGATGATTGCTTTGAAACACTTAATTGGGTTATGCGAAATGCAGACAAACTCTCTATCGATCCAGGAGCTATTGGAATAGGTGGTGATAGCGCTGGCGGAAATTTAGCCTCTGCAATTGCACTTAGAGCTCGAGATGAGGAGTTAACTCCTCTTGCTTTTCAGCTTCTAATTTACCCATGCAATGACATTAGTATGAATTACAAATCTGCAAGTGATTATGCTGAAGGATATGGTTTAACAACAACTGCGATGAAGTGGTTCTGGCAACAATACCTACCAAAGGAAGAATTCAAATCAAACCCATATGCTGTTCCAGCTTTGGCAAGAAATCTTCGAGGCACACCCCCTGCAATAGTTATTGCCGCTGAATTTGATCCATTAACTGATGATGCAAGAAATTATCACAAAAAATTGATTGCAGATTCAGTTCCGGCAGTTTATCGAGAGTATCCAGGACAGATTCATGGATTCTTCAATCTAGGTGGCGTTACTGATGATGCGCAAACACTATACTCAGATATCGCAACTGAAATTAATGCAATCTTAGGAAGGCACAAATAATTGACTAAAGTTGGTTGGGGAAGATTTGCCCTTGTAGGCTTTCTTTGGGGTACGCCATATTTATTTATAAAGGTTGCAGTTGAAGAGATATCACCATCCACAATAATTTTTTTTCGGGTACTAATTGGTGCTTCAGTCCTTTTGCCATTGGCCTTAATGCAAAAGAATATTTCAATACCTAGAAAGTATTGGCATATTGTTTTAATCTACACAGTCGCAGAGTTAATTGGTCCGTGGTACTTAATCACAAACGCTGAACAAAAAATTTCTTCAGGTTTAGCAGGACTACTTGTAGCAACAGTGCCAATTTGGGCAGCAATTTTTGCCTCTCTTACTGGTGATCATACGGTTTGGCATAAATCTAGAGTTTTTGGATTGGCTATAGGGTTTGTTGGCGTGGTAGCAGTTGTCGGAATTGAATCCATCAGCGGCAGGCAAGATTTGAAGTCAATAGGAATGGTTATTCTGGCTGCTATTGGTTATGCCTACGCAGTAAATATGATTAATAGGAAAATTCCACATGTGTCAGGAATTGCTTTAAATGCCTGGGCAATGATTATTACAACTATCTTCTATTTCCCATTTGCAATAAGTAATTGGCCAACTCAAACACCATCTGTTCAAGCGATAGCATCGGTTTTATCCCTTGGGGTATTTTGTACGGCAATAGCTTTTATTCTATTTTTTAAATTACTTGCCGAAGTTGGGCCACCAAGAGCATCACTGATAACTTATTTAAATACTGCAGTTGCGGTATTGCTGGGTGTAATTTTATTGGGTGAGCCACTAACTTTAGGAATCCTGCTTGGTTTGCCGCTGGTCCTTATCGGTTCTTACTTTGCTAGTCGGAAAGTTCGTCTGTAAACCCTAGCTTTGCCAATAGTTTTGGATCTGTTTGCCACTCTTTGGAAACCTTCACATGAATCTGCAAGAACACCTGCATACCAACAATGTTTTCAATTGATTTTCTTGCAAGAGTTCCGATTGCCTTCAATTTACTTCCTTGCGGCCCAATGATTATCCCTTTTTGACTATCACGCTCAACGTGCAAAGTGGCACTAATATCAAAGATTTTTCCATTCTCTCGCTCACCCATCTCCTCAATTGTCACCATCACCGAGTGCGGCAGCTCTTCATATAATTCTTCAATTGCAGCTTCCCTTATGAGATCTGCAAACATTAGCTCTTCTGCTTGATCGGTATTGATGTCAGTTGGATATAAGGCTGGTGATTCAGGCAAATTCTTAGAAAGTAACTCTAGTAGCAACTGAGTTTGATCTAGATTTTTTGCCGACACGGGGATAATTTCAGCTTTTTGTAGATTCAGCCTTATCGCAAACTCATTAACCTTTGTTAGTTTGACAGCTAACTCTGATTTTGAAATTGTATCGGTTTTGGTAATAACAAAAAATATTGGTTGATTGCCTTTTATTTGCTTTGCGATGTACTCATCTCCGGCGCCAATTTCTTCATTTGCGGGCAGGCATAACAAGACTGAATCTGTTGATGAAATATTCTCATTAACCATTGAGTTCAATCGAGTTCCAAGTGCAGTTTTTGGCTTATGCATTCCTGGTGTATCAACGACAATCATTTGAAAATCTTCACGATTAATAATTCCACGGATCGGATTTCTTGTGGTGTTTGGGTGATGTGAAGTAATCACAATCTTCGTTCCAACTAAAGCGTTTACCAGAGTTGATTTGCCAGTATTTGGGCGGCCGATAATTGCCACAAAGCCAGCTCTAAAGTTATTCATTACCCTTATTCTCTCACCTTTTAACTACTGTGATTGCAAGGGTCGAATCACCTGAAGAATCTCGGCAAGAGTAGTTGCAATATCGGCCACTCGGTCAGCGATCAAACGATGGCAACCTGCGCTTAACGGAGAATCAATTTGACCAGGAATTGCAAAAACTGGCCTGAAGATCTCTGCAGCATCTCGAGCTGTTCTGATTGACCCACTTACATACTCCGCCTCAACAACAACTGTCGCAGATGATAGAGCTGCGATTAACCTGTTTCGAATAAGAAATAGTGCTGGTGCAGTTGGCGTGTCAGGCATTGCTTCAGAGATCAATAATCCTTGCTGATTAATTCGATCAAAGAGCTTCTTATTCTCAACCGGGTATAGCTTGTTAAATCCGCCGGCCAGCACTGAAATCGTTTCCCCCTTTGCTTCAAGGGTTGCGCTGTGTGCCTGAGTATCAATTCCATATGCCCCACCACTTACAACTACAAGTTGGGCTGCCACCGAATCTGTTGCTAATTTCCTTGCAACTTGAAGCCCGTAATTTGTTGGTTTTCGACTACCCACTATAGATATGGAGTTAGTTAGATTCTGAAGTACCTTTCTATTTCCTCTAATCACTAAGCCAACTGGTGGTGCTGCTAGATCATTTAGTTGACTAGGCCAATCATGATCTTCACTGGTTATAAAAGATGAGTTTGCAGCCAATAGATCAGCCTGTAACTTTGAAATTTGAAGTGATGCCAACTGTTCCTTTATTTTCAAATATCCGGTGATTTTTTCATAGTAGTTTTTCTGAGTTAGTCGTTCATATACTTTAACTACACCATGGCTATTTATCTCAGATATCCAAAATTGATTTGTTGGCTCAACTATGGCAAAAAATAATAATTTAATAGCTTTTTCATCTAGCATGAGGTGAGAATAACTAGAAAGTAAAGAATTACTTGATCGCAATCTTAAATATGTGAATTATTCCTACTTCAAAATTGCTGAAATGTTTGCGAAGGATTTACGGTGTATTGGTAATACGCCATATTTCTTGATTGCATCAGTATGTAATGCAGTGATATACCCTTTGTGGTTTGCTAATCCATAATTTGGATACTTTTTATCCAACTCAATCATAATTCGATCTCGATAGACCTTTGCCAAGATAGAGGCTGCACTAATCGATATTGCCACCTTATCCCCTTTCCAGACAGAAAGATTTGGAATTGTTAATCCAGGAATCGGATACCCATCAGTTAGGACATATTCGGCAGATGTTTTTAATCCCATTACCGCCCGACGCATACCCTCGATATTGCATTTATGTAGCCCAAGTTGATCGATTTCATCAGGTGTTATCTCAACAATATTGTAATCAATACAATTTTCAATAATTATTTCAAACAATTGCTCACGCTTTGCCTCGGTGAGTTCTTTGGAATCCTTAACCTGACTGAGCTCATTTGAAAATGGATCTTTTAAAATTACTGCAGCCACCACCAAGGGTCCAGCGCATGGCCCACGGCCAGCCTCATCAACACCTGCGACATTTACTATTCCTGCATTAAATAGTGTTTGCTCAATCATATGTTTAAGGAATTGATTTAACAGGAATTTTCTTTAAATCTTCGCCTTTTTCAATTAGTGAGATATTTCCAAATGGCCAAACTACAAAGGTTGCTCGCCCAACTACTTTACTCAATGGAACCATTCCGTTGTTTGCACTATCTGGGTGGTAGCGAGAGTCTGCACTTGCGGCGCGATGATCTCCCATAACCCAAATAAATCCCTTTGGCACATCAATATTGAACTTGGTATCACTTGGGGTATCGCCCTCATAAATATATGGCTCAGTTATTGAAACACCATTTACTTGCAATTTTCCTGATGCATCACAGCAGATGACATTATCTCCACCGACGCCAATTACTCTTTTGATTAAATATTGCTTTGCTGGATCTGGTAGCACGCCAACTGTAATCAACCCAGATTTGATCAGCTCTACCGCTCTTGAATTAGTTGAATCCGATGATTGACCTAACCAGTTATCTGGATCGCCAAACACAACAACTTCACCGCGTTTGATTTCACTAAACAAAGCACCAAACTTATTTACTGCAATGCGATCGCCGACTTGAAGTGTGTTTTCCATCGATCCAGATGGAATATAGAAAAAATGCAATAAGAACGTTTTAACAACAATTGAAACAATTAGTGCTGAAACAACAATTATTGGCAGTTCTCGAAGGAACGAACCCTTCTTAAGCATAAGTTTTTTATTACTTAAGCTTGAGGAGTTTCTTCTGCAACAACCTCTGCAACAGCTTCAACTGGAGCTTCTGCAACTGCTGGTGCCTCTTCAACTGCTGGTGCCTCTGGCTCTGCTGCTGCTACTACCTCAGCTTCTGGTGCTGCTGGGGCTTCTTCAACTGCTGGAGCTGCCTTTGCCGCTAAACGTTCTGCAGCCTTCTTCTTTAATGTTGTTGCGCCATCTGCTGGCTCATTCATTGCTTCTTTAACTGCTGCTTCATAGGCAACGCGCTTATCAATCTTTACTGGCTGAGGCTTAAGTGTTCCCTCGCTACCTGGTAGCCCATTAGCCTTTTGATAATCACCGGTAATTTTAAGAAGTGCTGTAACCGCCTCAGTTGGTTGTGCACCAACACCTAGCCAATACTGAACACGCTCTGAGTTAACCTCAATTAAAGAAGGTTCAGATGCTGGTGAGTAGCGACCAATCTCCTCAATTGCTTTTGAGTTTCTAGCTGAACGAGAATCTGCAATCACAATGCGGAAATGAGGTGTACGGATCTTTCCAAGACGCATTAACTTAATCTTTACTGACACAAAGCTCCCTAAATAAATTAATTCGGCTATTTCTTTTGTAAACAGCGGGGGCGTTTACTTAAAGAAACTACCTAGCGGATAAATATTGCAATGGGTTAGAGGGTCCCAGTCGCAGAAGGCTAATCTTGCCAGCAGGTTGAAATAAACCCAAATTGAGCTAATTGCCCTCTTCTATCGCCCGTTTAGCCGGGTTTCCAGAGCGGGATTTCTTCTTACTCTTAACATTGCTTTGCGCAATCTTTGGGGGGCTACCTAATCCAGCCATTGGCATGGGCATACTTCCACCGCGCATCTGCTTCATCATTTTCTGAGCCTGACCAAACCGATCTACCAGTGCATTAATTTCAGAGACAGCTCGTCCACTTCCACGTGCAATTCTTGCCCTTCTTGAACCATTTAATACTTTTGGATTATTTCGCTCCAATGGTGTCATTGATTCAATGATCGCCCGAGTTCGCACCAACTCTGATTCATCAAAATTTTCAATCTGTTTTTTCATTCCAGCAGTACCAGGAAGAAGTCCCATCAATTTACTCATACTGCCCATATTTTTCATCGCCTCAAGTTGCGATAGGAAATCCTCAAATGTGAAATCCTCACCTTTTGCAAACTTCTCTTCCAACTTCTGAGCAGCCTGTTCAGGCATTGCTGATTTTGCTTGCTCTGCAAGGGATGCGATATCACCCTTACCTAATATTCTTGAAGCCATTCGGTCTGGATGAAAGAGCGTAAAGTCAGAGATCTTCTCCCCAGTTGAAGCAAAAATTATTGGCTTACCAGTCATCTCTACAATTGATAGAGCAGCTCCACCCCTGGCATCACCATCTAATTTAGTTAACACCACAGCGTCAAAGCCGACGCCATCCGAAAATGCCTTAGCAGTTTTAGCTGCATCCTGACCAGTCATTGAATCGACAACAAAAAATATTTCATCCGGAGTGATTGCATCTCGCACATCAATGATTTGCTGCATTAGCAGATCATCAATACCGGTGCGGCCTGCTGTATCTACGATGACAAAGTTATGTACCTTATCTACTGCATATTTGATTCCTGCTTTTGCCACAGCAACTGGATCACCAGCACCATTACCAACCTCTGGTGCAAATACTGGAATTCCAGCTGATTCACCAACAACCTTTAGTTGATTGACCGCATTTGGTCTTTGTAGATCCGCTGCCACAAGTAGCGGAGTATTACCATCATTTTTCAGATACTTTGCTAACTTTCCAGCAAGAGTTGTTTTACCAGCTCCTTGTAATCCAGTAAGCAAAATAACTGTTGGTGGATTTTTTGCATATTTTAATCGCCGGGTTGCACCACCCAAGGTCTGAACTATTTGGGAGTTAACTAATTCATATATTTTTTGAGCAGGGTTGATGCTTTTGTTGATCTCATCTGATTTTTGATTGAATTTTTCTGCTAGTTGTGCTGAAAATCTATTGGCAACTTCTAGCGCAACATCTGATTCGATCAGTGCGGTCTTAATCTCTTCAGAGAATTGATCTAATCTAGCCTGCGAAACTTTTCCACGCAGGCCAGAGAATATTGATGTGAACCTCTGGCCTAACGCTTCAAACATGGTGGCATCTTACATTTTAATTAGATGGCTTCCTCACCACTCTCACCTGTTCGGACGCGAATTACCGAATCCACTGAGGTTGACCAAACTTTTCCATCGCCAATGCTTCCAGTTCTGGCTGCATCTGCAATTACTTTAATTGCCTTGTCAGCAATCTTGGAGCTAACCACAACCTCTAATCTAATCTTTGGAATTAGATCTACTTTGTATGCAGCCCCTCGATAAACTTCAGTCAGCCCAAGTTGTCGGCCAAAGCCTTTTGCCTCTGAAACTGTCATACCGGTAATTCCAGCACTGACTAAAGCTTCTTTTACTGCATCTAGTTTTTGTGGCTTGATTATTGCGGTAATTAATTTCATGAACTAAATCCCCCTCTTGAACTAGTGGTTAATTCATAACCAGTTTCAGCATGTTGATCGTAATCAATACCTGAAACCTCTGCCTCTTCCTTAACGCGAAGTCCCATGGTCTTGTCAATGGCGAATCCAATTATTAATGTAACGATAAATGAATAGGCCAAAACAAAGAAGGCTCCAAATGCTTGTTTGCCAAGCAAGGTAGCGCCACCACCATAGAAGAGTCCATCTAAGCCAAGACTATTAATCGCAGAGCTACCAAAGAAGCCAAGTGATAAACAGCCCCATAATCCACCAACTAAGTGAACACCCACTACATCTAAGGAGTCATCAAAGTTAAATAGATACTTTAAGCCAACCGCCAGTGCGCATAAAATTCCAGCAATTAAACCAATCATCACTGCTGCCCATGGTGCTACAAATGCACATGCTGGTGTGATTGCAACTAATCCCGCCACTGCTCCAGATGCCACACCTAATGAGGTTGGATGCCCATCACGAATCTTTTCAACTAGTAACCAACCCAGCGCAGCTGCTGCGGTTGCAACTTGGGTATTAAGTAGTGCTAACGCTGCTGTGCCATTGGCACCAAGGGCTGAGCCAGCATTAAAGCCAAACCAACCAAACCAGAGTAAACCAGCACCAATTAAAACTAATGGTAAAGAGTGTGGGCGCATAGATTCTCGGCGCCAACCGACTCTGCGACCTAAAATAATTGCCATAGCCAAACCAGCTGCGCCAGCATTAATGTGAACTGCAGTTCCGCCTGCAAAATCTTGCACGCCTCTTGCTGCTAAGAAGCCTGCTCCAGTTACGGTATCGCCAACCTTGTTACCAAAGGCAAAAACCCAGTGTGCTACTGGGAAATAAACCACTGTCACCCAGATTGTTACAAAAACCGCCCATGCAGTGAACTTGGTTCGATCAGCAATCGCACCTGAAATTAATGCAGGAGTAATAATGGCAAACATCAATTGAAATGCTGCAAATGCTAATAATGGAATTGGGTAATCTCCACCATTATTAGTTAACTCATTTACTGCACTTCCTAATCCAGATAATGAAAACTCGCCATACCATTGTGAGTTTGCTTCATATCCGAAAGCTAGTTTGAAGCCATAGATAACCCAGAGCACACTTACTATTCCGATAGTTACCATCGACATTAACATCATGTTCAAAACACTCTTAGCGCGAACCATTCCGCCATAAAAAAGTGCTAAACCTGGTGTCATTAAAAGTACTAATGCTGTACTAGCTAATACCCACGCGGTATCGCCAGTGTTTAAAACTATTTCTGTCATATGTTCTCCAGTAGTCAGTATCTGCTGCTCGCAGAATTGAAAAAATTGGGAAACCTCGCCTTTGAGATAGGAAAACTATCTATTGCTTGAGTTAAATCAGGGGGCTTTTCAAGTTTCTATTGGGTGACAGAACTGCCCCAATTGTTAAAAGTATGTTACTTACTCCAACAGGCCTTCAATAAAGCGCTCGGCATTAAAGGGTGCCAGATCTGAAATCTGCTCCCCAGAGCCAATGTATTTGATTGGTAAACCAAACTCCTTTTCAACCGCCATTCCGACTCCACCTTTGGCACTTCCATCTAATTTTGTAATTATCAAACCAGTGACTCCAACTGCTTCTATAAATACTCGGGCCTGATTCATTCCATTTTGTCCCGTGGTCGCATCTATCACCAACAAAACTTCATCAACAGGCGATAACTTCTCAATAACTCGAAGTACTTTGCCTAACTCCTGCATTAAATTTTCTTTAGTGTGTAGGCGACCGGCGGTATCGACAACCAGATAATCAATCTGATCCTCCTTTGCCTTTGTAATTGCAGAAAATGCTACAGATGCTGGATCTGCGTTACTTTCACCATAGACCACCTCAACACCGATTCGATCTGCCCAAGTTTGAAGCTGTTCCACCGCAGCAGCACGAAAAGTATCTGCTGCAGCCAACAAGATAGTTTTCTTTTCACTCTTAAGATGGAATGCCAACTTAGCTGTTGAGGTAGTTTTTCCAGTCCCATTTACACCAACGACCAAAATTGTATTTGTTCGTCCTGGCGTGAATTTGATGGTTCGATCATCTTTGCTAAGCCATTTTTTAACCTCAGCCATTATTGCCTCTTTAGCATCTGCAGGCTTGGTGGTTTTAGCCATATTGATCAATTCATCAGTTAACTTACCTCCAAGATCAGATTCAATTAGGCTGACTCGAATCTCTTCCCATTCGTTATCTGAGACTGAACCAGATTTTATTGCATTAAATAAACGCTTAAACAAACTCATTTATATCTTAAGAAACTGCATCTACTTCGCGAATACGTTGAGAAATAACTTCACTGACGCCATCGCCTCTCATGGTAACGCCATATAACGCATCAGCAATTTCCATAGTTCTCTTTTGGTGAGTAATAATGATTAATTGTGATTTTTCGCGTAGCTCTTCGAAGACACCAAGTAATCTTCCTAAGTTTGTATCATCTAATGCAGCCTCAACCTCATCCATTACATAAAACGGTGAAGGTCTTGCTTTAAATATGGCAATCAACAGGGCGACTGCAACCAATGATCGCTCACCTCCTGAAAGCAGTGACAAGCGCTTAACTCTTTTTCCTGGCGGCCTTGCTTCAACATCAACTCCAGAAGTCAACATATCTGATGGGTTGGTAAGAATTAATCTGCCATCTCCACCTGGGAATAGTCGAGCAAATACTTGCTCAAACTCTCGAGCAGTATCCTCATAAGCTTCGGTAAAGATCTGTTGAACTCTGTCATCAACCTCTTTGATGATATCCAATAGATCCTTTTTAGTTTTCTTAAGGTCCTCTAATTGTTCAGCCAAATAGCGCAATCGCTCTTCAAGTGATGTGTACTCTTCAAGAGCAAGCGGATTAATTTTTCCAAGAAGTGTAAGAGACCTCTCAGCTTGTGCTAACCGCTTTTCCTGTTGATCGCGACGATATGGGATCAAATCCCCCGGAACAAATTCACCTTGCTCATTTTCATAAAATGTTGGAACATCATTTGCTGGACCGTACTCATTTAGCAAAGTTGCAACATCAACGCCCAACTCCTCAACCGCTTTATTTTCAAGTTGCTCAATTCTCAACCTTTGTTCGGCTCTTGCGATTTCATCTCTGTGAACACTTGAGGTTAATCGCTCTAATTCAATCGCCAGCTCGCGGCCAATAGTTCTTAAACTAAGAATTTCACCTTCTCGATCAGATCTAGAACCTTCTAAACGCTCGCGTTCTGCCCCTGCCTTAGAAATAGAGGATTCGATTTGGATCAATGCTTCATAGGCTGTGTCGGCAATTTCCTGCGCTGTGATCGCAGCTTGCGCACGATTTTCGCGACGTGAAATAGATTTCGAGGCAGCTTCACGCTCTGCATTTGCTTGGTTCTCAAGTGCCATTGCACGTTGAGATATAGCATCTTTACGTTCTTCAATGGTTCGAAGGCTTAATCTTGCTTCAACCTCTTTTGACCTAGCTCCAGAAACTTGAGATCTAAGATCTTCTAGCTTTGTTAGATCTGGCTCCATCGGAGTCTGATGTGATTCAAATTGCGCGATAGCTGCTGCAAGATCTCGTTCATCAAATGTGCGTTGTTCAACTGCGGCATCAAGTGAAGTGATTACTCGATCCAACTCCTCACCAGTGTTTTTAACATTTTGACCTGCAATTGTTAGCTGCTCAGCAAATCCAGTCATAGCTGCATCAGAATCATTCAAACGCGCCAGAACCAACTCGTATTCACGATTAACAGAGTTAAATCGTTCTTGGGATGTGCTTAATTCAAATTTTATTCGATCACAGTCAGCTGAAACCTTTGAAACCTCTGCCTCACAATTTGAGGTCAAAATAGATATCTTTTCAATTAAATCAGGATTATTTGATTGTGCTACTAAATCGGTAATCTCCTTGAAAGCAGTTAATCTGCCCAATGAACCAGCTCTTAATTTTTCAGTTGATTGTAACTTCTCACTTAAAACCTTTAAATCACCCTCAGCAGCTTTTAGGTCAATCTTTAAGCGATTGAATTCGCCATCTAATCCAGGTTCAGATGAAGCAAGTGATGAAATTTGAGTTTCAATTAAAGCAAAAGATTCTCTATAGCCCTTCAATCGATTCTCAGCAGACTCCTTTGCATTTGATAATCTATTTATTTCTCCTGATGTTGCATCAATTCTTGAGCGAAGTCCATTGATATGACCTTCTTGTCTTGCTGTGCCCTCGCGTTGATCAGCAATAGCACGTAACGAAGCCGAGACACGATTTTCTTCAAGTGCTAACTGTTCTTCAATTGTCTTAAGAGAATTTGAATCAATCTGCAACTGTTCTTGTGAAGATCTAACCTGCGAACTTAACTCTGACTCTTCTTGCCGCAGAAGTACTGCCTCATCCTCTAATGCTTTTGGATCGCGCCCAACAGCTTTAGCCTCTTCAGCCTCTTCAGCTAAAAACCTGGCGCGCTCTGAAGCTAGATTTTGAATACCTCTAATTTGTTCTCGCTGAGCGGTGAGTCTATAGAAATTTTCTTGAGCTGAGATTAATTGTGGATTCTCACTTGCAGCAATTGCATCAAGTTCAACTTCACGCGCCCTTGCGGTATTTAGTTCAAGTTCAACTTGTTCCTTGCGACCGCGCAATACATTCTCATCTGCAACTTCAACTTCCATCTCAGATCTCATTCGAGTTAAATCATCGGCAAGTAATCGAAGTCGGGAATCTCGCACATCAGATTGAATGACCGATGCTTTCTTGGCAACCTCTGCTTGCTTGCCAAGCGGCCTTATTTGGCGACGAAGTTCAACAGTTAAATCTTGAATACGAGCAAGATTTGTTTGCATGGAATCTAATTTACGCAGCGCTTTTTCTTTTCGTTTACGGTGCTTTAAAACTCCTGCAGCCTCTTCAATAAAGGCCCGGCGCTCCTCTGGGTTTGCTAGCAAAATTGCATCTAACTGGCCTTGTCCAACAATTACATGCATCTCTCTACCAATACCGCTATCACTTAACAACTCTTGAATATCTAACAACCTAGTTGTTTCACCATTTAACAAATATTCAGATGAACCATTTCGGAATAAAACACGAGTAATTGTTACCTCAGAAAAATCGATTGGTAAAACACCATCTGCATTATCAATAGTTACTGAAACCTCAGCACGACCAAGTGGTGCTCGACCTGAAGTACCGGCGAAAATTACATCTTCCATCTTTCCACCGCGTAAGGATTTAGCTCCCTGTTCACCCATTACCCAGGAGAGAGCATCAACAACATTTGATTTTCCAGATCCATTTGGGCCAACCACACAGGTAATACCCTGCTCAAAATTTAAGGTGGTGGAGGAGGCGAAAGATTTGAACCCCTTAAGGTTCATACTTTTTAGATACATGGCTTCGCCCTCATAGGCGCAAACCTATCTAAAAACCACCAAAAAACATCGCTACCTACCGTTGGCAACGCGGGCAAAAGTGAGAAGATCGATTTGCAAAGGCGATCCTGTGGATAGCACTGCCACATCTTGAACATGGCTGGCCCTGTTGGCCATATACCTGTAAAGACCTAGAAAAATATCCACTTTCGCCATTTACATTTTTATACTGCTCATCAAATGATGTTCCACCAGATTTAATGGCTAATTTCATAACAGATTTGGCTGAGGATATAACTTTCTTGACCTCAACCTCTGATAAATCTTCGCAGATGATCTCAGGATGGATTTTAGATCGCCATAGCGCCTCATCCGCATAAATATTTCCAATTCCACTTAAAACCTCTTGATTTAATATTGCACTCTTAATTGAGCAACGTTTTTGACGGATTTTGTTGACAACACTTTTTAAATCAAAATTTTCTTCAAATGGATCAAATGCGATGTGTCTTACGCTGGTAGGGATTCCTTCGGATGACTCCTCAACTGAAAGCCAACCAAAGGTTCTTTGATCAATAAATCTAATCTCATCTTTACTGGTTCGATTTAGCTTTCCGCCTAACCTTAATCTGGCCCGCAAATGACTCTGATCGAAGGCGTTGGATTGTTGGACTAATAATTGGCCACTCATCCCCAGGTGCGCCACAAGGACAAAATCTCTATCTAATTCAAACCAAAGAAACTTACCCCGCCGCTTAACTGCCAAGATCTTGGATCCCGTCACCATCTCTAAGCGCCCAAGTGAGCTAGGTTTCATTGCCCGCCGGTGAAAACTTTCAGCGCTAACAACTTTTTTCCCTACAACATACTGCTCAAGGCCGCGCCTAACAGTTTCAACCTCAGGTAACTCTGGCATTAATTCTCAGATTATTACTTCTTATTTAATCTACTGCTCAAATGTTCGTGGGCAAGTTTTGCAGCAGA
>JACCDT011692239.1_pt1 | contig 13937 bp, 14 predicted proteins | sample 7446291 | NCBI WGS metagenome assembly JACCDT01 (sample SAMN15323446, study PRJNA562643) | freshwater metagenome | isolation source: river surface water | place: USA:Blue River Watershed | collected 2017-08-17
AGGCGCCTGTAGCTCAGTCGGATAGAGCAACCGCCTTCTAAGCGGTAGGTCGCAGGTTCGATTCCTGCCAGGCGCGCATTGCTTGCCAATCGCGCCGAATTGAAAGGCGCGCATTGCTTGCTAATCGCGCCGAAAAGAAAGGCGCGCACGCATCACCAATAAAAACTGGGCAGTCCGCCGAAGCGAACTGCCCAGTCTCTGTCCCGATTTTTAAGTATTACTTATTCATCTTCGCGATCTGTGCTTTTGCCTTATCAAGGAATGTTCCCGATACGACTGTGTATCCAAGCTTTGGATCGGAAGCTGAACATGCAGGTGACAAGATGTACTCGGCAAGTGCCTTAACAGCAGCTCCGCGCTCCTTGTTTGCATACTCTGTTTCGATCAACATGTAGGAGACGATGCCGAGTGTGTATGCACCAGCTTCCTTTGTTAGGTAATCGTAAGAAACGATTCCATTCACATCTTGCTTAGCCTCACCGAGGAATGCTGATACAGCTGGTGATTCTGGAGCAACGTAGTTACCTGAAGCGTTAGCGATTGATGCTGCACGAAGACCATATGCATCGCCCCAGTTCTTCTCAGCGTATGTGATTGAGTACTTTGTCTTTGCAGCAAGTGTTGCTACACCCTGTGACTGGTTAGCTCCAACGATGCGGCCGATATTGCCTGATGCGTTGATGTTGCCAGGGAAAGCTGTAGTGAATGCGTCGTTACCTGGCTTTGTCCATACTGATGGAGCTACACCGTTGAGCCACTTTGTGAAGTTATTTGAAGTACCTGATCCGTCTGAACGGAAGATAACCTTAATTGGCTGATTTGGAAGTGTGTAGATAACTGACTTAGTGCCTGAACGAAGAACGATTGGGTTACCGTTCTTATCCTTTGCAGCGTTGCCGTTCTTATCCTTGCGGTAAACAGTTGTCTTAATTTCGCGGTTGTTGTCAGCGATAATTGCTGGATCGTTCCACTTAGTGATTTCACCTGAGAAGATCTTTGCAACTGTTGTTGGAGAAAGGAAGAGCTCTTTCTTAGCGGGAAGGTTTACAAGTACTGCAATTGGAGCAGCAATGATTGGAGCATGGAAAACTGTTGAGCGCTTTGTTGTTGCTGTGTGAGCTGAATCTGAGAACCAGAAGTCACCAATCTTTGAATCTGAGTTCTTCTTACCTGTTCCTGAACCTGTTGATGTATAAACATATGAATGGCTTGATGCCTTTGCGAATCCTGCCTTGCAAGCCTGGAGAAGTGGATCGACGAATGATGCGCCTGATCCTTGAAGATCTACTGCGTGTGCTGGTGTCGCTGAGGAAACGGCGATGAATCCAGCAACGACCAGAGCCTTTGCCTTAGTTGAAAACTTCATGTTTTACCCTTCGTGGTTAGCTAAGTAAGTAATCCTTACAAGCGAAAAAGTAGTGAAGGGGCGTTACCGAAGAGCCACATTTAGGTTAACGAATGGGTGTGGCAAAGTGAACAAATGGATTTAGCCGAAGCGGCCAGTTACGTAATCTTCCGTGCGCTTATCTTGAGGTGAGGAGAAGATGCGGCTTGTAGGAGCAGCCTCAATCATCTCGCCTGGGCCACCATCTGAGAGGAAGAAGGCGGTGTAGTCAGAGACGCGTGCAGCCTGCTGCATATTGTGAGTAACAATCACGATTGTCATGCTCTTTGCCAGATCTGCAATTGTCTCTTCAATTCTAAATGTTGATCCTGGGTCAAGGGCTGAACATGGTTCATCCATTAAAAGAACTTGAGGTTCAACTGCAAGAGAACGTGCAATACATAGACGCTGCTGTTGGCCACCTGAGAGCGCTCCGCCATGCTCGCCGAGACGATCCTTAACTTCACTCCAGAGGCCTGCACGAGTAAGGCATGACTCAAGGAGATCATCTGTGTTGCTCTTCTTAATCTGTGCCAGCTTGAGACCTGAAAGAACGTTCTGTCCGATTGTCATTGATGGGAATGGGTTCGGCTTCTGGAAGACCATGCCCACGCGAAGACGAATCTTGGTTACATCTGTCCCTGGCGCATAAATATCTTTTCCATCGAGAAGAACTTCGCCCGCCATTGCAGCTGTTGGAATAAATTCATGCATACGGTTGAGAGTTCTTAAGAAAGTTGACTTTCCACAACCTGAAGGTCCGATAAGAGCGGTAACTGTTCCGGCAGCAAAGTCGAGTGTGACATCAGAGAGAACATGCTTCTTTCCAAACCATGCATGCACACCACGGGTCTCAAGACCGGTACCGAGCAGAGCAGTGCCTGGCTGAGACAATGTGCGAGCAGATGCAACACTCGAGAGTGATGCTGGCGTTGCCTGTGATGTTGTCATTTTTTCATCTTTCTCGTCGTTGTTGAAATCTTGTGATCCGGCCATGGAATTAACCAACCTTTCGTCCGCTTAAGTAGCGGGCTAGCCCAAAGAGAATAAAGATGAAACTGAGCAGAACGAGCATTCCACCCCAAGCGCGAGAGAATGCCTCGGGTGTTCCGCCAGTTAAGAACGCCTTCCAAATGTAATACGGAAGCGAGCCCATTGCACCAGAAGTTGGGTTGGTATTGAGAGCATCTCCACCACCTGAAACGAGCAGGAGTGGCGCTGTCTCTCCAATAATTCGAGCGATACCTAGGATAATCGCAGTAACTAGACCGCTCTTTGCCGCGGGCAGAACTACTCCGGCAACTGTGCGCCATTGAGTTCCACCTAGTGCAACACCAGCTTCGCGGAGTTCGCTCGGAATCAAGCGCAACATCTCTTCAGAGGTACGAGCAATCGTTGGAATCATAAGAATTGTCAGAGCCAAGGAACCCATGAGACCCGAGAGGGCCTTAGTTACGGGGTAGACCAAACTGGAAAGGATGAAGAGGCCAGCAACGATTGATGGAACACCTGACATCGCTTGCACTAAGAATTTAATAGGACGTGCCAACTTGCCATTGATCTCAGTGAGATAGAGAGCTGTAAGAACACCGATTGGGAAGCTAATGATCAGCGCTCCACCCACCATGATGATTGTTCCAACTAGGGCATGCAGCAATCCACCATTTGCTATTGGATCGTTTACAGATGCAAGGGCCATATCTTTTGTGAGAAGCCCCCAGTGAAGACCTTTATATCCCTTGCTGACCACCGTTGCGACAATGCTGACAATTGGAATCAGAGTTACAAAGATTGCCAATGCTGTAAGAACTTTGAGGACAGAATCTTTTGCTGCCTGCAGCCCGCGCTTGAAGAAGTGAAGGACGAAGCTGGCGATAAGAAGCGTGAAGAAGAATGCGAAGAAATATCCGAGCTTTCCATTGAGAACAGTCAGCTTAACTGTTGCGCCAGCGATTCCTAATGACCCAACGATGATCAGTAGATCTTCTAATCTATCGACAAATGTAGGCTGCCACGGCTTGCTTGGCGCTGGAATTACTTTATTCATCGACCCTTACCTCCGAATCGATTGATAAGAAAATCTGCAGTTGCATTTACGATAAGTGTGAGCAAGAAGAGAATAAGGCCCGCTGCCATCAAGGCATCTACTTCGTAAGGTCCAGCCTCGCCGAATTTGAGAAGAATTAAGGATGCGACGTTTCCACCTGCACCAAAGAGAATCTGCCAATTCACCTGATAAACAACGTTGAGAACCGTATATACAGCAACTGTTTCACCCATTGCACGGCCTAGGCCAAGCATCGCTCCACCGATGATTCCACCGCGACCGTATGGAATTACAACCGCTTTAATCATGGCGAGTTTTGTTGCTCCAAGTGCATATGCCGCTTGAACGCGATCAAGTGGCGTTTGGTCGAAAATTTCGCGAGAGATTGAGGTAACAATTGGAATAATCATGATTGCAAGAACGAGGCCGGCAATAAATGGTGAACGCTCAAATATTGGAGTTGGAACATCAAAGAGAGGGATAAAGCCCAAGTACTTATTGATTAACTTCGCCCAATATTCTGCCGATGACATGAAGATAAAGAATCCCCAGAAACCAAAGAGTAGCGATGGGAAAGCTGCCATTAAATCGATGACAGAGATCAGGAACTTCTTTACCTTTCCATTTGCATAAAAGGTAAGGTAGAGAGCGCTGAGTACAGAAATTGGTACTCCAACAAGAATTGCAATTGCTGCAGAGAGCATCGTTCCGATGAGCATTGCGCCAATTCCGAAATTGGCCTCACTTACATTTCCTGTTTCGTCGGTGATGACTTCCCAGCGAGATTCGGTAATAAAATTGAATTTCTCATCAACAAGGATGTGCATTCCCTTAATTGAAAGGAATAGTGCGATGAGTCCGAGAATTACGAGCGATGCCATTCCACCGATAGTGACAATGATCCGAAAAATTTGATCTGAGCGGCGAGGCTTGGTGGTGATTTCCCGAGCAGGTGGCGGGGTCGGGCGCTCTCTCAGCTCAATTGCCATGAGCAGATAATGGTGCCAATCCCCCTTAAGTAATGAGACTCTAAGTGAACAGAAGGTGAACGAATTCTGAATTATCCCTCCCGGGAGCCTGCCTCTATCCTGAGCTCATGACCACAGCCCTGCCCCACTTGATCTGGATTGATTGCGAGATGTCGGGCCTTGAACTGGCCACGGACGCTCTGGTTGAAATCGCCGTTCTGGTGACCGACTCGGATCTCAACATCATCGGCGAGGGCGTGGATGTCGTTATTCATGCAACGCAAGGGCAGCTCGATTCCATGAATGACTTTGTGCGCGAAATGCATACTTCATCTGGCTTGATTACCGAGATTCCAAATGGAATTTCCATCTCGGCTGCCGAAGAGCAAATCCTTACTTATCTTGCATCCGCAGGAACAGAAGCAGGTAAATCTCCACTTGCTGGAAACTCGGTATCTGTTGATCGAAACTTCATCGCTCGCGATATGCCAAAGCTAACCGAGTTCCTTCACTACCGAACAATCGATGTCTCATCAATCAAAGAGCTTGCACGCCGCTGGCACCCAAAGACCTACTTCGCAGCGCCCGCCAAGACGGGAAATCACAGAGCCTTAGGCGATATCCGTGACTCAATCGCTGAATTGACCTATTACCGCCAGGCTCTATTTATCGAATCAGGGCGCGAACCGGTAAAGTAAGCCCTGCACAGCACATGGTGGGCGTAGCTCAGCTGGTAGAGCACTCGGTTGTGGTCCGAGATGTCGCGGGTTCGAGCCCCGTCGTTCACCCCAAGTTTTTCCAGTACTTAAGTACTCAAGTAACAGAGAGTCGGTTCATATGATCTTCGACGTTGTAGTTGAAATCCCAGCAGGCTCACGCAATAAGTACGAGATCAATCACGAGACACATGAAGTTCGCCTTGATCGCATGCTCTTTACTGCAACTCGCTTTCCCCATGATTATGGATTTGTAAAGAACACCCTTTCGAACGACGGCGATCCACTCGATGCTTTGATTATGTTGGATGAACCAACTTTTCCTGGCTGCGTAGTTTCATGCCGCGTTATCGGAATGTTCCGTATGACCGATGAAAAGGGTGGCGATGACAAACTTCTTTGTGTAGCTGCCGGAGATATTCGCAAGAACAATCTCAAAGACCTTTCAGATGTTCCTTCATATGAACTCGATGAAATCAAGCACTTCTTCGAGGTTTACAAGACTCTCGAACCAGGCAAGGAAGTGCATGGTGGAGACTGGGTTGGCCACGATGCCGCAGAGTTAGAGATCCAAGCTTCCTACGATCGTTACAAGGAGACACATAAGTAATGCAGGCGATAAATAGCGGAGATACAGCTTGGGTTCTTGCAAGTGCTGCGCTCGTTCTCTTTATGACACCAGGTCTGGCAATTTTCTACGGCGGCATGGTTCGCGCAAAATCAGCGCTCAATATGATGATGATGTCATTCGCTGCAATGGGCATCACAACAATCATCTGGGTTATCTACGGATATTCACTCGCATTCGGTAAATCTCAAGGCGGTTTCATTGGAAATCTAGATCACCTTGGCCTTCGCGCAACACTGGATCAGGTAACCGGTCCTGAAGGACATCAGATTCCTATCCTTGCCTTTGCCATGTTCCAATTAACTTTTGCGATCATCACCGTTGCACTTCTATCGGGTGCAATTGCAGATCGCGCAAAGTACGGCTCATGGGTTGTCTTTGTTGCAGTCTGGATTACCTTGGTTTATCTACCTATCGCACACTGGGCATTTGCTGCACAGAACGGCGAGGGTGGTTGGATTATCGATAAGTTGAAGGCGCTCGACTTTGCCGGCGGAACTGTTGTTGAAATTAACTCTGGCGCGGCAGCTCTTGCACTTGCACTTGTTCTCGGAAAGCGGGATGGTTTCAAGCGCGATCCAATGCGCCCGCACAATATGCCGCTCGTACTTCTTGGTGCCGGAATGCTCTGGTTTGGTTGGTTTGGATTTAACGCAGGATCTGCACTTTCTGCTGGATCACTTGCTGCAACAGCGATGATCAACACACAGATTTCTACCGCAGCTGCAGCAATGACATGGATTGCTTACGAGAAGAAGCGTGATGGAAAAGCGACAACACTGGGCGTTGCATCAGGTGCAATCGCTGGCGCTGTAGCAATTACACCAGCGTGTGGTTATTTGAATCCGCTTGGCGCGCTCATTCTCGGACTCATTGCGGGTGTTGTCTCTGCATGGGCTGTAACTCGCAAATATAAATTCGGCTATGACGATTCACTCGACGTTGTCGGTGTCCATGGCGTTGGCGGAATCCTCGGAATGCTTGCAATTGGACTCATGGCAACTGTCACTGCAAATGCCGCAGGAGCAAATGGTCTCTTTACCGGCGGAGGAATGACTCAACTCAATCGTCAATTGATTGCAATCGTTGCCGTAGCCATATTCTCATTCGTGGCGACCTGGACCATTGCAACAGTTATTCAGAAGACAATTGGGTTCCGCGCTTATCGCGATGATGAACTCAACGGCCTCGATACAACATTCCACGCTGAGTCGGCATACGACATTACCGGCAACTCAAACCGCTACTAGGATTGCAACAAGAGAAAAGAGAATCTAATGAAGCTCATAACCGCAATTGTTAAACCTGCAAAGGTTGATGACATTAAGGTCGCACTCCAGGCTGCTGGTATTGCTGGAATGACAGTCTCTGAGACTCGTGGTTTTGGGCGCCAGAAGGGCCACACCGAGATCTACCGCGGAGCTGAATACACAGTTGATTTCATTCCCAAGGTTCGCATTGAGGTCTTGGTAGAAGATGCAGAAGCACCAGCGATTATCGACACAATTGTGAATACTGCCAGCACAGGTTCAATCGGTGATGGAAAGCTCTGGGTCACAAATGTTGAACAAGTTATCCGCATCCGTACTGGCGAGCGCGGCGGCGACGCACTCTAAGAATTAGCTCGGCGCTACCTGCATCGGACATTTTGCAAGGATTCCAACCATCGCACTCTTCTCAGGCGCGGTAACCCATAACGAATATTTTGCCTTCACTGCAATTTGCTGAGCTACATATGCACATCGAAAACTCTTTAGCGGCGGAAGCCATGTTGCTGCATCGCCATCACTCTTCTGAGAATTTAGTCGACCTTTCACAGCAAAGAGGTTAAGTGGATCATTGGCAAGCGCCGTTCTCTCAATCTTTGTCAGTTTGAAGGCCCCGGTCTGCCAGGCATTCGATAGAGCAACCACGTGATCAATCTGAACTTCCATGCTCGAGATATTTCCACGGGCGAAGTTGATGGTCTCACCTGAATATCGATCGACTAGAACTCCTGTGAGTACTACACAATCGCGAGTCTTAGTTTTATAGGAAATGGAGATTAGGTCGCGCTTCAAAATGTCATTGCGGGTATCGCATCCATTTCGATTTACATCCGCCCAGGTCTGTCCAAACTCTGCTCTTGAATACCCCGTCTTTGGCGCCCTGCCTTTGACTGGCAAGGTCTCGAGGATCTCTGTGGCTAGCCCTGGCTTCGCCTCTTCCACCGCTTCCACCGGAGCCATAAAAATCAATGTGGTGGGAAGAAGGATTAGAGCAATCCGTGTTTCCCAGCGAGACATGTCACTATCTTCGCGCCCGAAAGGTGGTTAGACAAGCCGCTCTGCGCTGGTAGTGTCTGCCCTGCATTCGAAGGTCCGCCTTTGAATGGGCTGTTAGCTCAGTTGGTAGAGCAAGCGACTCTTAATCGCTGGGTCGTAGGTTCGAATCCTACACAGCCCACTTAGTTGGTATTTGGAACTGGTTATAGGCCGTTGTAGGCCTTCTCCATTGCAGCAAGATCAATCTTCTTCATCTGAAGCATCGCTTGCGTGGCTCTTTGTGAACCTTCTGCATCGGAGCCTCCAAGATATTTACCCATCTCTGACGAGACTACCTGCCATGAGATTCCAAATTTATCTTTAAGCCATCCGCACTGGCTCTCTTGCCCACCATCGGCAGTAAGAATCTCCCAGTACTTATCAATCTCTGCTTGATCTTTGCACGGAATCTGAAATGAGATTGCTTCGCTGTGTGGAAATTGAGGTCCACCATTGAGACCGATAAATGGTTGGCCAAAGATTGTGAAGTTAACGATGATCTCTTCACCCTGTTTATTGCCAGGGGTATCTGTTGGGGCAATCCAATTATCTGCAACAGAGCTGTTGGGGAAAATGCTGGTGTAGAAATATGCAGCTTCTCGGGCGCGTCCGTTAAACCAGAGACACGTTGTTAACTCCATTGAGAACTCTTTTCTACTTTGCGAACTTTGGAAGGTGGAGATCGAACTGAATTGAAATTACGCGTGTGAGTATTACTACTGCTCCCCCGGCGATGGCACATATTCCTTGAGAAAGATCAAGTTGATTTAATGCGACGAATGTAATTGCACCCATCATGGAAGAGGTTCCAATTGTTTCACGGTGAAGAAGAACTGGTTCAAGTTGACACAGAACATCGCGAAGTAAGCCACCAGTTACAGCGGTAATTACTCCCAAGATAATGGCTGCATACCAAGCAATATTCTCTTCAAAAGCTAACTGGGTTCCAGACATTGTTGCGACAGCTAATCCAAAGGTATCCATGATTAAAAGCGTCTTGCCGACATGGGTAACTCTTCTAAATACAAGGGTAAGAACTACTGCAGCGATGATGCTGGCAATAATCCAGGGGTCAGTGATCCAGATTGGAGTAAGGCCTAGAAAGACATTTCTTAGCGTTCCACCAGAGACTGATGCGACTCCTGCAATAAATGCGATTCCGCCATAATCCAAGCCTTTATCTGCAGCGACTCGAGCGCCAACGAGGGCGAAGACAAATGTAGAAAGTAGATCGAGAATATGGAGCAAGGACATGCCAGTAGAGTACGGAAGTATTCGCAATCTGCACAAAACTGCAAAAAAGTTTCTTTTACATCACAATTTGCGTGTTTACCTATCAGCCTCGAGCGTGATTGCGTAGAGTTCCGCGCATGTCTAAGAGCACCGGATTGAGCACAGATAAGAATTGGTGGCGCCAGGCCGCTATCTACCAGATTTACCCTCGGAGCTTCGCTGACTCAAATGGCGATGGTATTGGAGATCTCAAGGGAGTCACTTCCAGAATTCCATATCTCCAATCCTTGAGCATCGATGCCGTCTGGCTCAGCCCGTTTTATCCCTCTGCACTTGCAGATGGCGGGTACGACGTTGACGACTATCGCGATGTAGATCCAAAGCTTGGAACACTAGAAGATTTTGATGAGATGCTCGCCGAACTTCACAAAGTAGGAATTCGGGTATTCGTCGATATCGTTCCAAATCATTCATCCAATCTGCATGTGTGGTTTAAAGAAGCAATTGCTTCAGAGCCAGGATCTGCGGCACGTAACCGTTATATTTTCCGCGATGGCAAGGGGGTAAACGGCGAACTTCCACCAGCAGATTGGGTTTCACACTTTGCGCCATCTGCATGGACTCACGAATCAGCGATGGGTGGAAAACATAACCAGTGGTACATGCATTGGTTTGCACCAGAACAACCAGATTTCAACTGGGATAACCGCGAGGTCCATGATGAATTCCTTAAGACCTTAAAGTTCTGGGCAGATCGTGGAGTTGATGGCTTCCGAATCGATGTCGCACACGCGCTAAAAAAGGATTTGTCTGAACCTTTGCGAAGCATGCCTGTTCATGAAGGACTTGAGCAACGCGGCAATAAAGGCCAGGGAATCTTGGCCGATCGCAACGAACTCTTTGCAATTTATAAAGAGTGGCGCAAGCTCTTTAATCAATACAACCCACCTCGTGTGGCCGTGGCTGAAGCTTTTGTACATCCAGAGCGACTTCCGCTCTATGCAAGCACAAAGACTCTTGGACAGTGCTTCGACTTCCGCTTTATCGAAACCCCTTTTGAAGCAAGTGCATACAAGATTGCGACCCAAGAAGCTATTGAACTTGCAACGAAGAATAAGTCTTCCTGTACTTGGACTCTCTCTAACCATGATCAAATCCGCCATGCAACGAAGATGGGCCTCAACCCTGCTGTAAATCGCCGTAGTTGGATGCTTTCAAATGGAACATCGCATCCGCTCGATAAGGATTCCGGTACAGCCAATGCCCTGGCTGCAACTGCTTATATCTTGGGACTACCTGGGTCAACCTATATGTATCAAGGAGAAGAACTCGGACTTCACGAAGTAACAGATATCCCTGAAGATCAGATTCAGGATCCGCAGTACCTTCGCAATCTCAAGGTAGATAAGGGTCGTGACGGTTGTCGAGTACCACTACCGTGGACGAAAACAGGAAGTTCTTTTGGATTTGGAACAGGTGGTGCGCATCTGCCTCAGCCAAATTGGTTTGGTGAATACTCAGTTGAAGCCGAAGAGGAAGATTCTCAATCTCCACTCGCCATTTATCGTAAAGCTTTAACCTTACGTAAGGAACTCATCACCGATGAGAAAATCAAGTGGCACAAGACTTCAGATGTGTCAGTTCTTCACTACTCTCGACCAAATGGTTGGAATGTAATCACTAATTTCCGCGCAGAAAATTACCAAATGCCAAAGGGCGAGTTAATTCTTTCAACTCGCCCTTTGAGCAATGGAAAAATTCCTGCTGGTACAACAGTTTGGTTTAAAGCCTAACTAATTAAGCAACACCGATAATGTCGACAGAGAAGATCAGAGTTTCATTTGGACCGATAGGTCCTGCTCCAGCTGCGCCGTAACCCATAGATGGTGGCAGGATCAAGAGACGACGTCCGCCGACTTTTGCTCCAGGTAAGCCCTTCTGCCATCCCTCAACAACTTGAGCTAATGGGAAAGTTGCAGGTTGTCCGCTCCATGATGATTCAATGATCTTTCCTGTTGACCACGCCATGAGTGTGTAATGAACAGTCAAAGTTGATGTTGGAAGAACCTCTGCGCCTGTGCCCACGATGACATCTTTTGTCGTCAGCTCTGCTGGCGGTGTGCCTGATGGCTTTGAAATTGTTGGGGCTTCTCCTGCTACATCTGAAACGACCGGAAGTGCAGTTGCATCGGTGCCTGACATTTTTATTCCTCCAAGGACTGTGAGCGCTACAAGAATTGCAGCGAATACTCCGGCTAAGACTTTACGGACTGTGTTGTTAATTTTCGAGCTCCTTAATTAAGTTGAAGTCTCCGCCACCGAGCTGTCCTTGGTCACGATACATTTCAAGTTTTTGACGGGTATCTGCAATATCTAGGTTGCGCATAGTCAGTTGACCGATTCGATCGGTTGGTCCAAATGCCGCATCCTCTGTGCGCTCCATGGATAACTTATCTGGGTGGTAACTAAGTCCTGGTCCAGTTGTGTTGATGACAGAGTAATCATCACCACGGCGCAGACGGAGTGTGACCTCACCGGTGATTGCAGATGCCACCCAACGTGTCAGTGATTCGCGAAGCATCAAGCTTTGCGGATCCAACCAGCGACCTTCATAAAGCAAGCGACCTAAGCGACGGCCTTCTGCGTGATAGTTGGCAATAGTGTCTTCATTGTGAATTGCAGAGAGCAAACGCTCGTACGCTATAAAGAGTAACGCCATCCCTGGAGCTTCGTAAATTCCGCGAGACTTGGCTTCAATTATTCTATTTTCAATCTGGTCAGCCATTCCAAGACCATGGCGACCACCAATCTTGTTCGCTTCGTTCATCAGAGCGACAACATCAGTAAATTCCTTGGCGTTAATGGCAACTGGACGTCCTTGGACGTACTGAATCTTCACATCTTCAGATTGGATTGAAACGGTTGGATCCCAGAACTTAACTCCCATAATTGGAGAAACAATTTCAATGGAGGCATCGAGGTTCTCTAAATCTTTCGCCTCGTGTGTTGCACCCAAGATATTTGCATCTGTGGAATATGCCTTCTCAACGCTATCGCGGTAAGGAAGCTTGTTGGCAACCAACCACTCTGACATCTCTTTACGTCCACCTAGCTCGCGAACGAAATCCGCATCAAGCCAAGGCTTGTAAATTCTTAAATTTGGATTAGCAAGCAAGCCGTAACGATAGAAACGCTCGATGTCATTGCCTTTGTAGGTTGAGCCATCGCCCCAGATTTCTACTTTGTCATGCAACATGGCGCGCACTAAGAGCGTTCCAGTTACTGCGCGACCAAGTGGAGTTGTATTGAAGTACTGCTTGCCACCGCCACGAATATGGAAAGCTCCACACGCAATCGCAGCAAGACCTTCCTCAACAAGCGGAGTCTTGCAATCAACAAGACGGGAAATCTCCGCGCCATATTCTTTTGCGCGGCTTGGAACTGACTCGATATCTGGCTCATCGTATTGACCAAGATCTGCGGTGTAAGTGCAAGGGACAGCGCCTTTTGCGCGCATCCATGCCACAGCAACGGATGTATCTAAACCGCCAGAGAAAGCGATTCCAACTTTTTCACCAATTGGCAGGGATGCAAGTACCTTTGACATGTTGCGAAGTCTAACGGTTGATAAGTGATGCGAGTGCAGGTTTGACTTTCCAGAGGGCGAGCATCTCCGCATATTTCGCCTCATCCGTTGAATCAGGAGTAGCACCCGTCTTTACCGCTCGAATCATGAGATTTCGTGGGGTGTGCTCTCCCCCAATAAATTCGATAGCTTCGACTCGGTAGCCCTTTAATTTCATAATCTGCATACGAATGGCATCGGTCAAAAGATCTCCTAAGCGCTCTTTCATAATTCCATTTCGCGTCACCAGCGACCAAGGCTCTGGAATCTCGTGCATCTGTGACTGAATATCGTGGTGGCAACATGGGGCAAGAAGGGCTAACTTCGCCTCGTGATTGACTGCCCATGCAATTGCATCATCGGTAGCTGTGTCGCAAGCATGCAAGGCAATTGCAACATCTGCCTTATCTAACTTCGTATCACTGATTTCTTCGGCACGAAACTCAATGGTTGATTCGATTCCAAGATCTCTTGCAATCTTATTGTTGCGATCTCTAGCTGCGCTACGAACATCTATGCCGATAACTTTCACCGGAATTCCTTGTGATCGAAGATATTGGTGGGCTGCAAATGTTAGATAAGCGTGACCGCAACCTAGATCAACGATTGCGAGAGGCTGTAGTTCGTTCGGAGTATGTATGTGCCCGGCTGCAATCGCAGTAGTCAGCGTCGGGGTTAATAACCTGAGAAACTCTTCAACTTGCTTGTACTTATCGGATTTGCTCGGCTTAACATTTCCATTCGCATCTGAAATACCGACCGCGATGAGAAATGGATCTGAAGGATCTAATAGACGACTCTTGCTTCTGTCGTGGCTAAGCTCTTGCTCCTTCGCTGCAACCTCGCGGTGAACCAGTGGCTCACCCTTCTTTGTAATGCGCAGGCTTACTGTTTCTGACGTTCCTTCGAGAAGAATATTTGCATACCCAGAACGGATCAGCTCTGAGAAGGGGGCTTGCACGGGTGAATAATTCTTTGTCGTCATCTGCCGTCCATCACTATGACTGACTTGCACTTGAATCTCGCCCTTAAT
>JACCDT011631296.1_pt1 | contig 13935 bp, 23 predicted proteins | sample 7446291 | NCBI WGS metagenome assembly JACCDT01 (sample SAMN15323446, study PRJNA562643) | freshwater metagenome | isolation source: river surface water | place: USA:Blue River Watershed | collected 2017-08-17
AAGGGCATCAGCTTAGAAGTCTACTACGATGCAAGGCATGCATACAATGTAGATAAAATGCTGATGTCGATGGAGAAATCGATTGAATATTACAGCACTCACTTTGGCCCCTATCGTCATAAGCAGGCGCGTATCATTGAATTTCCACGTTATGCCAGCTTTGCACAGGCTTTCCCCGGAACCATGCCTTACTCAGAAGCGATTGGATTCATAGCCAACTTAGAAGATCAAGAAGATATTGATATGGTTACGTATATCGTAGCACATGAAATGGGGCATCAGTGGTGGGCACATCAGGTGGTGGGGCCTATTATGCAAGGTTCTACATTGCTCAGTGAATCTATGTCGCAGTACGCTGCATTAATGGTAATGGGAAAAATGTACGGAAAGGATCAGATGCGAAAATTTTTACGGTATGAAATGGATCGTTATTTAAGTTCGAGGGGTATGGAAGCGGAAAAAGAAACTCCGCTTCTGGAAGTGGAAAACCAAGGTTATCTGCATTATAATAAAGCCAGTACAGTAATGTATTATTTAAAAGAGATGATTGGAGAAGATCGGGTGAATGCGGCATTAAAGAATTTGGTAGACAGTTTTGCCTATCGTGAACCTCCATACCCAACTGCCTATGAGTTGGTAAACCGTTTAGAAAAACAGACACCCGATAGTTTACAGTATCTTATTCGCGACCTATTCAAGAAAATTACGCTCTTCGATAACAGGGTAATGGAGGCAAAAACGAAAAAGATTACCAATGCTTATGAAACTACCATAACAGTGCAGGCAAGAAAGTTGTATGCCGATTCGGTAGGCCGAGAAACTACGGAAATATTGGATGACTGGATTATGGTAGGGCTCCTGGCAAAGCCTGATGAAGGAAAGAAATATGGTAAACCGCTAGAGATGCGTAGGTTGCGCATGCGTGATAAAGAAGGTACTTTCGTATTTATTACTAAAGAGAAGCCTTGGCAAGCGGGCATCGATCCTTACAGTTATCTTGTGGACAGAGTACCTGATGATAATTTGAGAAAAGTATCGGATCAGTAATGAGGAAAAAAACACATGCAGTATGGATCAATTTGAATCAAAAATTAAATAACCTTAAAATATTATGATCAATGAAAAAGCAGGCTCTATTCATGACGTTAGTTCTTCTTTTTGTTGCCATAACAGTTCAAGCAGAAGATGGCATTGTAACCAAATCAATACTTAAAGATGGGGTTTCACTTGGAAGTGTAATTGCAGCAGTAATATCCTGGGATAGGAACAAATCAATTCTCCTTGCAATTTTTCATGCATTATTAAGTTGGATTTATGTGATTTATGCTGCTTTTTTTACAAAAGACTAAATCAAATTTAAAAACACTAAAAAATGAGAAATATAGAACAACGACTAGAAAAGTTATATACATTTATAGGAGATGCTGATAAAGTAAATACCTCTGTATCATCTGCTAATGTCGGCTGGCATATAGAACATTCTTTGCTTGTAATAATAAAAATGATTTCTGCTTTAACAGCTTCTGATCCTGCTCAATACAAGTGGAAGTTTAACCTTGCAAGAGCAATTGTATTTACAATCAATAAATTCCCAAGGGGAAAGGGTAAAGCTCCTGATGCTGTAAATCCCAAACAAATAGAGAAAACAGATTTTGATGCTCTCTTTACAAAAACAAGAGAAAAAATTGAAGAATTAAAAAAAGCAGATCCTAATAAATTTTATGAACATAATATTTTTGGAGTTCTCAATAAGAAAAATACGTTTATCATGTTGGATATACATACCAAACACCATATACAAATTATTGAAGATGTCATATCGTCGTTTTATTAGATATCTCGATTATTTTAGAAAATTAAATTAACGTCAAATAAGATTACCAATGATGAAGCAAAACTTTTTACTTACATTATTTCTTCTTTTTGTTGTCTTTACTGCTCAAGCAGATGATGGAATTGTGAATAAATCAATACTTAAAGATGGAGTTTCACTTGGTAGTGTAATTGCAGCAGTAATATCTTGGGACAGGAATAAGTCAATTCTTTTTGCAATCATTCACGCATTATTGAGTTGGATTTATGTGCTTTATGCTGCTTTCTTTACAAAAGAGTAAATTAGAAAAATCAAAAATTGAACCTCCTGCAATTTGACACGAAGTTCAACCCTTCAATTTCCTAATAGTAACATACTCAATCATCGAATTATAGCTGCATCTTTTGTATAACTATAAAATGGCATTGTTTATTTATGCTCGTCAATAATTTTCTGTAATTCCACTGGGATCTCCATTTTCTGAAGTGGCGGCACATTCGCTCCTCCTGTATTTCCAACTGGGATCTCCCCAACAAAAGATTTAATTCCACCAGCAAGCAAACGTGGAATCTGTCCAACTATTTCTTTTATGTCTTTTATTCTAATACCAAAAAGGAACATTTTCCAATGAACGAGGGTATGATGATAAGGATAGGGCTGGCCAAGTATATGGGCTCTTTCAAGATGATGCCAACTTGCTGTGAAATTCTTATTTGATAGATAGTTTTTAGCAATTTCTAATTCTTCAAGAAAGAATGGCTTTAAAGCCTTAGGCATATTTGTATGAATTTTCATATCCTCTTATATTGTATTTCAAAAATATAGGTATTTACATTCCAAAATTAAGATTATTTACAGCTACAATTTGCCATCTTTTTTGACGGTGTTTATAAAATAATTTAGCAAAAGATGCAACGAAATCTGTCATTAACCCAGCGTAAATTATAATTGAGTCTTCATAATTTATTTTACCATCCCCCAAATCGCTCAATGAAATAGTATGATTCCAAACTTTTGCGCCATTATCCCATTCTTTGGTGGATAAAATAAATTTTTTATCATCTAATTGCGCTACAAAAAGATAATGAATTCCTCCAAAAGGTATAAATCCGAATACACGCGTCATAAATCTGTAGGTTTGTCCAACTTCCCATTGTTTAGGAAAATCTCCATCCAAGGGTTTAAAATTGATCATCCCCTTTGATACAAACTCTAATAGGGCAGGTGTTTTTACATTATTCCATGCTTTATTAATATCAATAAGAAGCGCTGTATTGATAGATACCCTTTTGGCCTTAACCTTTCTGCCATTGTAATCAATGATCAAAGATTCAACTTTAGATACTGGCTTCATAATTAGTCTTTTTCATACTTCAAAAGTACATAGATGCCGTTTATTTTACAGCTCATATTTGTATTTTTGCCTTAGACATACCAAATGACGTTTAAATGACGCCTATTTGTCACTAATTTATTCATTTACTCATATCATATTTGCAAATGGAATTTGGCGCAAGATTAAAAGAGATTAGAACAAGTTTGAATTGCTCTCAAAAAGAACTTTCAGAACAGACAGGATTAAACCTCAGAACAATTCAAAGAATTGAGAATAACGAGGTTAAGCCGAGTCTTTATTCCTTAAAAGTGATTGGAGAGGCATTAAATACCGACTTGTCTGATTTTATTAAAACATCTGAACCCAAACCCTATGAATTTAATTTAAACCTTAAAATCACAGATATGAATCAGTTCTTAAACGACTTAAAAGCATTAGTCATCAACCACTCAAAAACAATCTTTATAATTGTTTTAGTAATTTATTTTTTATCTAGTTATACTGATATTAAAGCAGGTATAATGGATGCATGGAGTGGTAAATAACTTGCTGATAGTAACATACTCGATTATATTATTATGTTACATCTTTCTTCTGTTTGTGAAGCTAGAATGCACAAGTCATTTGTATTTTATCTCTGCGTGAGGAAAACACCCCCTGAATTCGACTGAAATCGGTCGTTTCCCGTTTTATCAAAACGTAACTTACTACAAATCAACGCCTTCATTTTCTCAAAAAATCTTCATAACCCTGAGGTCACGAGTTCAAATCTCGTTCTCGCTACATGAAAATTAAGGACTTACGTTAAATCGTGGGTCCTTTTTTGTTTTTGCGTGAGGTTTATTTGAAAATCAGCTATAATATTTTTTTTAAACATCTTAAATTTGAATAGTGAAAATATTCACTTTATTTAAATACATAGAGAATGCGTATTTTAATTTTTCTTAGTTTCTTAATTTCTTTAACTGGGTGTGTAAAATCAAATCCAGATCTAATTCAAATAATAAAAGGAGATCCGGCTTCGCAGTTAGCATTATGGAAAAAGAAGGGTGTTTCTAATTATGAAATGACCATGAAAATATCCTGTTATTGTATTCAAGGAAGAGTTGGACCGCATCATATTATTGTAGAAAATGATAAAATCAAGACAGTGAATAATCTGCCTTATGATTCAACTAAAACTGGGCCAATTCTAACGATCAATGAATTATTTGATTTCATTATTATCAGTTTAGCTAAAAACCCCTATCAGCATTTTTTAGATTATAATGCAATCTTTCATTATCCAAAATATATCTATTTTGATTTCAGTCAGCAGATTGCAGATGATGAAGTTGGTTATGAGATTACTGATTTTAAAGCATTATAATAAAAATATAATCATACCAAAAATCATGGTAAAATACTTATTCGCTTTTATTATTCTTTTAAATATTTCTTGCAATAAGTCAAATGATACTTCAGTAGCTTGTTTTAAAGGTAAGTTAGTGTTGAAAGGCATTTGTATGAATTATGTAATACAAATAACCGAAGGTGATGTAGATAAGTCCTTATTTGAAAGTGTTTGGCAAAATCCATTAAGCAATACTACCTATCAAAATGTATTTGGATTAGAAAGCATATGTAATTTTCCATCCACAATTAATGAAGGAGATGAATTTTATTTTACTATCCCTAAGAATCCGATACCACAAACTTGCGCTCAATGCAAAGCGTATAGTCCAATACCAAATAAAAAAATTAGTATAGAAATCTGTAGTAATTAAAAAAGCTAATGCAGAAACATAACTAACTATAAATCATAGATTTATGTTAAATCCTGGTCCTTTGTTGTTCATAAATGAGGTTTTTTGTGCAAGCTTTTCATCTTTTCTTAACAAAAACACGAACCTTCAATGCTGATATTTCTATTTGTTTTAACATACTTTACTTTAAATATTTTAATACCTTTGTGCTTTAAAATCATGCAAAAAAAGTTAATTATATTATTTCTATTTGTAATTGGGGTAAATCTATACTCCAACAATCTATATGCATGCAACAAGCCACACAAATCAACTAAGGCAACCTCTTTTTTAAAGATAACCAAGAATAATATTAAGTCTGATTGTTGCAAATCACATAACAAGGAATCAGGCCACGATTGTAATAAAAAATGTACTCATCAAAACTGTGCTTGCACTTCTATCAGTTTAAATAGTTATGTCTGTAAAAAAGAGGTTATTGTAGAAACTATATTCTTTTTAAATTTTGAAAAGAAGTATACTACCTATAAACCTTCCTTCTACAATGATGTGTATATTTCTATTTGGCATCCTCCTAAGATAGCATAAGCTATTTTTCTCTCTATTCAAGTTGAATAACTTGAAAATTTATATTTTCTCAAAAAATTAATAAAATGAAAAAGCTATTGACTATAGCATTGTTGTTATGTATAACAACAATTGCAAATTCCCAAATTATCAGAGCTGAACTAACTGCGACCGGACTTACTTGTTCAATGTGTTCAAAAGCAACATACAATCAATTGATATCAATACCAGAAGTAGAAAAAGTTGAACCAGATTTAAACAATACTACTTTCATTATTCATTTTAAAAGTAATACTCCTGTTACTATCAGTAACTTAAAAAAGAAAGTGGAAGATGCAGGATTTGCAGTAGGTGAATTAATTGTTTTATTCAAACTTGATAATCAATTTGCAGAAAACAATACATCATTCGTATTAGACAATATTACCTATAAGTTTATGGATACAAAATCTAATACCTTAAATGGTGAGGTAAAATTAAAAATATTGGATAAAGGGTATATTGTTGATAAAGAATATAAAAAATTAGCAAATATGTCAAACCAATATCCATCGTATGGTGGTAATAATAATAATATTTACCACATAAAAGCATTATAACTTGAAAAATATTTTAATTATTACTTTACTTTTTTTGAATGTTTCTGCGTATTCACAGGAATTATTTGTAATGACTGAACCCGCAAGTAATATGCCTGCAAAGTCTTTCGGAATAAGAAATATGAATGCATTAATGTTTGAGGCAGATGGTAAGTTGAACTATCATAATATGCCAGAACTTATGTGGGGCATTAATAAAAAATGGATGGTACATGTACAGGGGTTCATTAGTAACCGTCAGGAAGGAGGCTTTGAAACAGAAGGAGGTAGTCTGTATGCAAAATATCGATTCTTTAGTAAAGATGATCTAAAAAGTCATTTTAGAATGGCTTTGTATGGTCGATATAGCTTGAATAAAGCAGATATACATCAACAAGAGATAGAAACAATGGGCCATAATACTGGTTACGAAGCTGGATTCATTGCAACTCAATTGTTGCATAAAGTTGCTATTAGTTCATCGCTCAGTTATGAAAAAGCATTAGACAACAAACCTAACTACAAGTTTCCAATAACAGAAAGTAATAGTGCATTGAACTATACTTTATCCGTGGGCAAATTGATGCTCCCTAAAGTATACACTAGCTACAAACAAGTAAATGTCAATTTGATGTTAGAGTTACTTGGTCAAAGATTAAATGAAAATAAAAAATCTTATTTAGATATTGCACCCTCTGTACAATTTATAATAAACAGTCAGGCTAGAATAGATTTAGCATACAGGCAAGAACTCTATTCATCAATGATTCGTACAGCACCAAACGGAGTGATACTTAAATTTGAATACACATTCTTTAATGCTTTTAAATAATTTTATTTTATCAAACATAAACAATTAAATAAGTTCATAACTTTAAACTAAAAATTTTACTTTTTAAACAATTAAATAATATCATGAAAAAATTATTACTAGGCTTATTACTATTGACTATCTTTAGCGCTTCAAACGCTCAAGAAACTACCAAGAAAAAATTAGTATACAATCCAAAAAATCCTACTTATGAAGTGGAAGCGACTTGTGGTACTTGCATGTTTAAAATGGAGGGTAAGGGCTGTCTCTTAGCGATTAAATTTAAAGGTAAGAATTACTTTGTAGATGGAACTGATTTAGACGACCATGGTGATGCCCATGATTCAGAGGGTTTTTGTAACGCAATTAAGAAAGCAAAAGTGCAAGGATCCATTGTTAAGGATAGATTTGAAGTCACATACTTTGAGTTAATTAAAAAGTAATTTTGAAATAAATCTTAAGTGAGGGAAACACCCTCTAAGAATCTTTCGTACTTGTTTATTAATAATTCAAGTAAATTAAAAATCAAGGACTTACGTAAAATCGTAGGTCCTTTTTTATTTTTATTTGCCATGTATACTTTATCTAATACATATATACAAAAAGATACTAATTCCACAGATTCACTTCTTTTTACTCATATTTTCGCAAAAGACTATCCAGAAACTTGGCCTGCATTTGTAAAGTAAAAATTGGTAAATTTAGTTATGAATGAATTTTATGTTTCAGCATTTAGACAATAAATTATTTGAACTTATTAACCAAAAATGGGTAAATCCAAATTTTGATTTCTTAATGATTTATTTTAGTCAGGTTAAAAATTGGTATCTATTTTATACAATACTAGTTGTAGTTATTTTTTTTAAGAGGCGTAATGATACTTGGAGGTGGCTTATAGTTGCTTATTTAAATATGTTTTTAATTTATGAAATTAATAACCAAATTGTAAAAAAAATATTTCAACAATTACGGCCATGTGATGATACAAATTTAATTTCTAAAATACGCCTTCTAGTTGATCATTGTCCAGATAACTTTGGTTTCACTTCTATGCAATCTTCTATTAATTTTGGTTTTATATTTTTTTTATATTTTACCAATTCAAAAATTTTATCAAAATATATGCTCTTTTTTATTTTTATGTATGTGATTGCAATAAGTTATTCGCAAATTTATATTGGCGTACATTATCCTAAAGATGTACTTGGTGGGGCAGTCTTAGGTTCGTTTGTAAGTTTTATCACTGCTAGGCTGTATTTATTAAATTTCAAAACAAAATAATACATCATATAAAATAAATTTATCATTGTATAATGCGAGAGTCATCTACTCCTTTTTTATTATATTTACTTCAAATAAGAATAAAAATGAATAAGAACTTTTTTAGTCTTATAATACGATCAATTTTATTAGGGTATTAATTTTAAAAATTTATATATATGAACAAAATGAAATCCCCTCTTTTTTATATAAGATACATTATTGGATTATTTTTTATGTTGCTTTTTATAATTCAATCAGATGCGCAAATTAACCCCATTAACAATAATGATTCTAGTTCATTTAAATATTTTAAAGGAACCATTTTAGATAGTAAATCAAAGAATGAATTAACTTTTGCAAGCATTACAGTTTCTGGATCAAATATTTCTACTATCAGTAATAGTGAAGGAGATTTTTTAATTAAAATTCCTATAGATAAACAAGATGGAAGTCTTATTATTTCTTTCTTAGGTTATAAAGATAAAACCATTTCAATCAAAGACTTGATGCAGGAAAAAAATATAGTGTATTTAGAACCAATTAAGAATCTACTCAAAGAAGTAGTTGTAAATGCAATGGATGCTAATAAGTTATTTTCAAATGTACTCAATAACCGTTCAAAAAATTATGGTGATAGCTCTATTAAAATGGTTGGTTTTTATAGAGAATCAATTAAGAAAAGACGAACTTATGTCTCAGTTTTAGAATCTATTGTTGATATTGAAAAAATGCCATTTTCATCAGCTGTACAAGACCAAGTTGATATTTTAAAAGGCAGAAAAAATGTCGATTATTCTAAATTAGATACTATAAATTTTAAATTAGAAGGAGGTCTTTATACTGCCTTATTTATTGATATAATAAAAGAGCCAATTAATATATTCTCAGAAAATGTTTTTGATTTGTATAATTTTCGCTTTGAGGATATTACCCAAATTAATGATAAGCAGGTCTTTATTATCTCTTTTAAACAAAAACCAGCCCTTGAAGATCCTGATCCACTCTATAGTGGAAAATTATTTATCGATACAAAAAGTCTTGCTATCATAAGTGCAACTTTTCAACTTAATGTTGAAAATAGAATCAAGGCAGGACTAATTTTTACACGTAAAAAACCAAAAGATTTAGTGCTATACCCAACAGAAGTTAGCTATCAAGTTGATTACAGACAACAAAATAATAAATGGGTTTTTTCTTATTCTCGTGGAGATATTACATTTAAATTAAATTGGGATAAATGGATATTTAATACTAGCTACAATACTACTTTTGAATTAGTTAATACAAATTGGGAGAATCAATACAATCAGATGCAAATGAACACTCAAAAATTGAGTCCCAATGTAATTATGTCTGATAGAATTCCCAACGCTGTAGACGTAGATTTTTGGGGTCAATACAATATCATAGAACCTGAAAAATCTATTGAGACTGCTATCAAAAAAATTCAAAGAAAAAATTTGAAAGAGATTTTATTGCAATAAGAAGCTCCAACTTCCTTCTTCCACTTCCGCATCCAATTCTCCTACATCCCATCCGCAATAGCCAATAAAAAGCTGAATTTCTTGTTGGTTGACAGCTTCGGCATTAATGGCTTTGATCACTTGCTCCATGTGACCACCTAAATATAGACCATTAGTCAATTGTTTACCCCCTTCAATAAGATCCGGTCGCTTGTGTAATACATAGAGATGGGCTCTGTCAACGGGGCCGCCATCCATCAGCGGAAATGGTTTACTATGATTGAATTCAACTAGATCATGTAAGGACTTTCCATAGGGCTTATTGGTTACAAAGCCTGTACTTCCTGCTTCATTGTGTTCAACAATCAGAATAGTTGTATCCTCAAAGAAACTGCCAATCAATGAGTCAGTGCTTTTGATAGAAATTCCTGCTTTTAGGTCCCTCATAAGTGTACTAGTTATGATACTGGAAATTGTCAGTCTAAAGTAGACTAAAAAGTGGAGTTTTCATCTCCATTGTTATTCGTACTTTTGAGGATAGGTATTTTACTAAATTTTAAATTAGTTGATTCAAATTGTAATTTATATATAATAAAATGATAAAAAATCTATTGAAAACGGCATTGGGACGACTACGAATTGTAGCATTTATTGAAGGTTGTTCGTATTTACTTTTAGGATTTACGATGATTTTAAAATACAAATTTGCTATGCCACAACCCAATTATGTTGTTGGTTTGGCTCACGGAATTCTTTTTGTGCTTTATATTGTTTTACTTCTTCAAGTTTCATTGATACATCGCTGGAACATATTCATAATGTTTATAGCTTTTCTAGCCTCACTTGTTCCGTTTGGAACATTTTATGCAGATAAAGTACTTTTTAGAAAAATTAGTGAATAAAATTTTGGCAGTTTAAATATTAATCGTAATTTTACGATTAATATGGGAACAACAAAAAATACAGATTATGCGCTACAAGAGCTATCACTTGCAAAATTCGCAAAGGCGATTTCGCATCCTGCACGAGTTGCAATCCTTAATTTATTATTAAAGAAGCAAGCATGTGTCTGTGGTGATATAGTGGATGAACTTCCATTATCTCAAAGCACCGTTTCTCAACATTTAAAAGCATTAAAAGAAGTTGGTTTGATTAAAGGGGATATAGAAGGTGCTTCTGTATGTTATTGTATAGATGAGAAAGTATGGAATAGTGCTCAACAACAATTAAATCAACTATTTGAAAAATTGAATGTAAACAACACTAAATGTTGTTGATTTTTTTTGAATTATCCCATCGGTATATTACGATATTATTAAAAAATTAAATTATAAATGATGCAAACAGAAGAACAACTAAAAGAAATTGTAAGAAAAAAGTATAGTGAAATTGCACTACAAGACAAAGAAACCAATATGTCTTCTTGTTGTGGGGCTGGCGGATGCTCTACAGAGATATACAATATTATGAGTGACGACTATACTGAATTAGGTGGGTATAATCCAGATGCAGACTTGGGTTTGGGCTGTGGTTTGCCAACACAATTTGCTAAAATCAAAACAGGGGATGTGGTTATTGATTTAGGAAGTGGTGCAGGTAATGATTGTTTTATTGCTAGACATGAGACTGGGGAAACTGGCAAAGTAATTGGTGTTGATTTTACTTCGGCCATGATTGATAAAGCAAGAACAAATGCAGAACTTAGAGGATTTAATAATGTGGAGTTCAGACAAGGGGATATAGAGCATATGCCTATTACTTCCAATACGGCAGACGTGATTGTAAGCAATTGTGTTTTGAATTTGGTTCCAAACAAGAATGCAGTTATGAAAGATATATACAGGGTATTAAAACCAGGGGGGCACTTTAGTATTAGTGATGTTGTTTTAGTTGGTGCTTTACCAGAAGGATTAAGAAAAGATGCCGAAATGTATGCAGGTTGTGTTGCAGGTGCTATTCAAAAAGAAGTTTATCTTGAACTTATTCAAGCAAATGGCTTCACCAATATCACTATTCAAAAAGAGAAACCAATTATTATACCTGATGATATTTTAATTAACTACTTAAGTGCCAATGAAATTCAACAATTTAAAATAGGATCAACTGGTATTTTTAGCATTACTGTATATGCCGAAAAACCATTAACTGAAAAGGTTTGTGTACCAGGTGCTGGATGTTGTTAAACTTTATATCTTATGAAAAAGAAAATATTAGTATTGTGTACAGGCAACTCCTGCCGTAGTCAAATTGCACATGGTTATTTAAACTTTTTTGGTGGGGACTTAGTGGAAGTATTTAGTGCTGGCGTGGAAACGCATGGTGTAAATCCAAGGGCAATTAAGACAATGTTAGAAGATGGAATTGATATTTCTAATCACACATCAAATAATGTATTAGAGTATAATGCAATTGAATTTGATTACATTATTACGGTATGTGATAATGCGAAAGAAAGATGTCCTTATTTCCCAAGTAAAGCGCAAAAATTTCATCATAATTTTACAGACCCTGCTAAATATATTGGTTCTGAACATGAGATTATGCTTGAATTTTCAAAAGTCAGAGATACAATAAAACTATATTGTAAGGAATTTATCCAAGCGCATGTATGATTGCTGCTATTTTTAAATATGCTTAGATGGGTTCATATTTAAGAATTTATATGAGCTAATTTTGATCTTAATAATTCTAAATGATGTGTTGTGTGGAAGGAAGTAAAGCTAGCAAGCTCTCTTAAGGTTACTTTGCCTAAGATGGGGTGGGGTAATCTATACCGATCTAATGTATGATCCGAATGACGATTCATTTTATCAATGAAGGCTTCATTTAAAAGTTGATGTTTTTGAATCAATTGATTTTTTGATTCAAATAAGACTGGTTTTGGGATATAAATAGAAGGAGATTTTGCGCCACCTTCCAAAGCATTCTTATATAATGTTTGAAGTAGTTCAAATGATCTTGCTTCATTTTTATTGACACCATACATTAGTTGTAATAAAGGTTTAGGTAATGTAAATCCTATATTGACTATTTTGAGTACTTTAATTAAATGGACTAAATCTTGTCCTGCAGACCATTTATTACTATAATTGGTTTCAAATGCTGCTTGATTTAAACTAGAAATCAACTCGTTAAATTGATTTACGCCATCATTTAATAATGCTATAATAGTTGATTTATTGATCATAGTTTTTCAATTTGTTTATAAAAATAATGATTTTATGGAACTAAATAATGCTGTAACTTAGTATCAATTAAAAGAATTGAATGCAAAAAGTATCATCAGTCCTTATTTTATCTCTATTTGCAATAACGGTAAGCGCATTCACGAATCCTGATCTTGCGAATGAGCTCAAAAAAAAATCAATTGCTACTTCTCCCGTTGATGATAAGAAAGCTGCATTAAAAAAATGGGAAGCTACTCCAGAGGGTATGAAGTTTAAAAAATGGGAAGCATCTATAGTAGGAAAAAAAGTATATGCAGCTGAAGCTAAAATTAGAAAATCAATTAGGGAATATACCAATATGGAGGGTGTTGTCACTTCACTTTCACTACCTCCAGGTTCAAGATTAGGTTTTGGGGTGATGGTAAAATTGAATGGTGAAGATTATATTCTTTCATTTGGCCCAGAATTGAAAAATGAATTTGAGCAATTGCATAAGCTTAAAGTGAATGATAAAATAATGATTAAAAGTCGTGGTGTATCTCATGCACCTAAATATGCCTATCCAATTATCGCAGGCGACAACATAGAAAAAGACGGTAAATTAATTTTTAAACGAGCTTCTGGAAAAGAGGGTTGCTAATCCAATATTTTTTTCTAAAATTTATAAATATGAAAGCATATCAAACACATCGCTTTAGTGCTTCAAAAATTGTCACTAAGTTTTTCATCCTTATCTGTGTATTTACAGCCAATCACGTTGCTGCACAAACAGTCATCGAAAAAATAGTACAGGAAGAAACTAAGAATTCCCAATTGCAAAAATTGGCACACGAGTTATTAGATGGCATAGGGCCAAGACTTGTGGGTACACCTCAAATGAAAAAGGCCAACGATTGGGCAGTGGATAAATACGCTAGCTGGGGCATTAGTGCGCGCAACGAACAATGGGGTGAGTGGAAAGGCTGGGAGCGAGGCATCACGCATATTGATATGCTTTCACCAAGAGTAAAAAGCTTAGAGGGAACTCAATTATCATGGAGTCCGTCTACAAAAGGAAAAGCTGTTAAAGCAGAAATCGTTATTATTCCTGATTTATCAGATTCATTGGCATTTGTCAATTGGTTACCAACTGTAAAAGGGAAGTTTGTCATGATTTCTATGAATCAACCAACTGGAAGACCGGACGATAACT
>JACCDT011497714.1_pt1 | contig 13933 bp, 9 predicted proteins | sample 7446291 | NCBI WGS metagenome assembly JACCDT01 (sample SAMN15323446, study PRJNA562643) | freshwater metagenome | isolation source: river surface water | place: USA:Blue River Watershed | collected 2017-08-17
GCACCTACATCTCCCACACTTCTAGTCAGTCATAAATAAGGCAATTGAGATTCTTCCTTCTGTCACCACTGGTTCCTTTGGAACACCATGTAACCCTGAACCAAATACAAGTATATCACCATTCTGAGAAGGTATAGTTGTTTTACCATAATTAAATGTTCTTGTTTCTCCTAATGAAATTACAATTTGTGTTGTGCCAGGATGCGTATGGTTTGGCGTCCAATCGTTACCATTTTTATAGTAATTTAAATATAATCCTGCACAATGTTTGCGTTCTGAATATTTATCTATGACATCCATTATATTAGCTATTATTTCTGGAAAGTCGTCAATAAAAGCTAGAAATTTGTTAAGAGCATAAGCTGCTGCAGAACGTGTATGGCCATTTTTGCTCCTAATTCCATCACTCCATATGACATTATCTTTTAGATAATCATATAGGCGATTAGATGATTCTTGATTAATATGTGCTTTCAGGTGATAAAACTTTTGTTGAATGCGCTTTACTCCTTCTCCAGACATTTTGAATAAGTTGTGTTAAAAATATATCATAGCCTTAATCTAATTCAAATTTTACATACACGTATATATTAGATAAATGGAGGGAAATTGGCAATCTCCATAATCAAATTGCCAACCTTATTTGCACCAACAATACGACCCTCCTTAGAAAGTTGCCCACCAAGTTCATTTGTCGCACTCTTAACATAGTTAAGCAGATACTTTCCCTTAGCCTTCAGAGCATCCACTATTGTGCGGAACTTGGCATCGCGTGCATAACGTTGCTCAAGTGCAATGCGCAGCATGCGATCCTTCTCAACCAACCATTTTGCATCATCAAATACAACACCATTTTTCTTAAATCCAGCAGGAGTTACAGCAGTGAGGACAGCTGTCATTTCCTCCTTCAGTGCAGCCCAATCCTCCTCAGCACTCAATGCTTTACCCTTAACACCCACTTGCACAACACGACGCTCATTTGCCTGACGATGTATATCACCACCGCGACTAAAGAGAGAAACTGCTTTATCTGGCTTATTTGTTGCTAGCTTATATTGCATGCCTGCCAAGAAGTGTTCCACACTTGGATATGTCACACCTGAATCAGTTGGATCTTGAATAGGGAAGGGTGCATAGTTATGCAGGTATCGGCCAGCCGCTTCAACACCACTGATTAGATCCTTCTTCAAGCTTGCCTCAGGAGAGATCATGAACACTTCATTTGGCATGAAGCGTTTGCCGGCTGCTGTTTCAACAGGAACAGTGCGGAGTGGGGCAGCTGCCGAACCTGAACCCTCAGTTGGCTCCACTTGTGCAACAGCTTCAGCTATGGATCCCTGTGGAAGAGGCGGCATGCTTGATCCCAACACAACTGTAGTTGGTGCAGCAGCCGAAGCCCCTTCATCATCGGCGGCGGCAGCGGCCGCTACGCTGAAATCAGGCATGCCTGTGACTGCAGCACTTGACGCAGACTTTGATGCAACAGGTTCTAGTGCTTGGCTAGCAGCGCCAAGTTCAGCCACACCCAACCCAGTTCCACGACGCTTGAAGATAAACCAACGATTCAAGAACGAGAACTGTTCAACAACCTTATCCATCGGATACTTGTTACCCGCCTTTGCCGCCATCTTGTGACTCACATCAAATGTATGCGAACTGGCGTTCAATCCAAGTTCCTTGCATTCCGAAGGTGTCAAGAGCTCACAGCCAATCGTCTTCATCTTCTCAACTAGCACAGGGAAAGACACTAAATACTCCCGCTGCTGTGTGCCAATACTCACAAACTCCATGTCGACAGGTAGGCCGAATGCACTGTCATCCTTTGGCAAACTTTCGGCATCATACTCCTTCTTATATGTCCAGATGATGGAATCGCCGATAGCACCCACCTTTGACCCACCCTTCTCAGTCGTGCGCAACATGTCAAACAGCTTCTCGCCATCAGGACATGCGCCGGCAAAGTAGCCACCCACCTTCAGCGTATCGCGGATATTGTCAAGCAGACCCTGGAACTTCTCAGAACTCTCAAAGAAGTAGTGCAGGGCAAACATACATACAACTGCATCTGCACCCAGACGCAACTCGCCAGCTGCATGCTTCTCAATATAGGGAGGCATCGGTCCCTCAGGTGACATGCGGCCGAACACTGAGCGCATAATATCACCATCTTGAGGTGTCATCGCAGCATCACCAGTGACAATTGGGCGAGAACTATCACCAACTGCAAATACCATTTTTGGCATCATCTCGCGCGCCCTTCTGCTACTTGTCAGTAAATCAACAAAGCGGCGGTAGGCACCATCCTTCTTGTTTGTAATATTATCAGCAGAGTAATCAATACCCATTACAAAGCTAACCTTTGAGTTGCGCCACTTCTGCAGATCACCTGCCTTACCACATGCAACATCAAGTAGTGACTTGCCACCACCATTAAGCACACGGCTCAGCAAGAGATCTTCCTTGATATAGTGATTGTGGAAGTTACGCATAGATTTAGTAAGCTGCTCATCCTTCGCACTCATCTTGCGATCATAGTATTTCGTTGTGCCCTCCCCTTCAGCTGCACCGCCCTCCGCCATTTTATAATCATCAGGAGAAGGCTCATCGCTACCAGGAGGACGAATCATAGACTCAGTTACTGGATTATGAATACTATTCCATATATTATTTGCAGTGCGCTCAGCATTCATTGTGCGCTCAATCACGCCACGCTGGAAACGCTCTGTCTTGTCATGACGAATGCGAATAGGAATCCAGCGCCAACCAGGCTCCTTAGAGCCATCATAACGACATTCCACAATAGAGCGATCCATAATCGGTTCAAGCGTTACCTCTGTTACGATATACTCCTCAAGCGAATTCACATCAGCCGGCTCAGTTTCCCGATTCATGGTATTTGCCTGCGGGTCAGGATAGTCTTGAGGCGAGAAGAGCACAGGGCGTGTCTTTGGCTTGCCACGGGGCTTGGGGCCCACTGCATTCTCATCAAGCATCTCATAAAGCAGCGCATCACGAGGATTCTCGGTAGCAGGATCATTGCGAGAGGCGACATGTAGGCGCATGGTTTTGTAGCGAATTGTCTCACCTGTATCTGGCTTGACACCCACCATAATACGATCTGCCGTGAGTGAAATGAGATCCTTCTCAAATGTGGCGAGGAAGTCAATCGTGTTTTCCTCCGCTGGCTTCCACTTGAACTGAGCATTGAAAGTCTCGCCTGGACCAGGTAGTGGGGCCTTATTAGGCGTGAAGATTAAGCCATCTGTATGATATACATAGCTCTTATCAAGCATCTGACCTACAGCCGTGAAGATTGTCGTGTCACCGCCACGGGCAAACACGAAATCCTTACCTGTCACCTGAAGCTTCACACGGGCGCTGGCCGCTGCCGATGGCCCACGCGCACCTTCACCTGCAGACCAACCTTTGAGCCAATTCTGCAACTCTACCCAGCGACCATATTTCTGGGGCGCGCTCTCTGCAACACCAGCCGGCTCACGTATATCCAAGAATGGCAACTCTGCAACAGAATCACCACCAGGCCGATTGTAGATATCAAATAACAGAAGCATCTGGACAGGCTTGTTGTCTTTGTCACGTGTCACCCATTCGCCATCCACAAGGCTGCGGGCTAACTCCTCTTTCATAAGTCCCGTGCGATAGACATTGAGTGACATATCAATCATGAAGAGCTCACCACGTTCGTCACAATAGCCGAGGACACGTAGGCCGTCTGCTTTTTCTGTAACATTGTAGCCTGTGCGGATGTTAGGTATAATAGTATCAATCTTTGATGACATATTTGCAATCTCTAGTGTTACAGGATTCACACCGCGGAAACGATCTGACTTTGTGAGGCTCTTATACCCGTCTAGGACGCGATCGCGTTTGGATTTACGAATAAGAGTCGTATGATTCTGCATGCCGCGCAACACTTCACCACAACCACCGATCAAGACCTTGAGAGCCTCTTCCTCTGATGCAATTTCATCACGCAGCAGTTCCACCTCCACTTCATAGAATGCAGGTGCCTTCGTGATGGGCTGGTCGGTGAATTTCTGCTGCCAACGATACTGGCGACGAGCGTCAGTGCCAGTGGAGCGGATCATAGACATGTCAATGCGGAAACCCTTGCTGAAATAGGTCCAGCGACGGATCAGACGGAAAGCCTTGCGCTGCTGCGCCCACTGACTGATAGCCGCACGCACCTGACCCTCCTCGGGATCCAGATCCAACTCACGACGTGATTTAACGCGCATATCATACTCGTCAATATCAACCGTGCTATCAACGGCGGTGCGATCCTTAATCATAGCCGTAAAGGGTTTATCCGCCAGGCTATCATCGCGACAATATTGCTGGATCATGCCAAGACCTGTTAGCGTGAATCGCAGCTTCTCAGGCAAGATAATATTTAGCTTATCTTCCTGAGGTTCCGCACGAAAGCCCTTGCCGCGAAGACGTTGGGCGATCCGCAGGAACTCACTTAGGCTCACTTGACCACGGGTGCCAAATGTTGCCTCTAGCTCCTGTTCAGGATGGGTAAACCAATCATGAACAAGAGATCTGAGCTTCTCTGCCTCAACATTAAGAAGTTCCATTTCTAATGTTAAGTATTATTTAAAGCTTTAGGAGAGGGGTGGCGTGATAGTTGCCAAATCCCTACTTGTCATGCCATAGTCAAATTTAACTGGTCCAGCTTGTAAAAAGCTTAATTGTCTCTGCACGACCTAGCATTTCTGCAAGTTCATCTTTCTTTAGTTTATCGTCGGATGACTTGTATGCAATATATTTCTTCCAGGCATCTAGAATTTCTGATTTCTTACCATCTGCTTCGGGGAATTGAAATGTTTTGTTACCCGCTTCCCAGTTTGAGATCCAAAGAGCCATCCATGAAGGATTCCCACCAGTTAAACCCATGGCACGACGCTTGCGATCCCAGAAGAAAATCGGCTTGTCTGCTGACCATTGACGGGGATCTTGTGGGAAAGGGCGAGCAGAACTATCATCCTCCAACCAGATGCACTGAATATTAGCACGCCAGCACACGTAGCGAATGAGAATCATTGACTCCTTAGAATCAACCTTCTCCTCGTCATGTGTCTTCAGGCCACCATATCCCTCGTCACGAGCAGACTGCATTTGATAGTTATTAAATGCTGCACGAATATCATTGCGCGCGCGCTGAAAAGGGGATCCCTTGGCACCAGATGTGCCGAGGAACTCAATCTCCTTGGTGAACCACTCGTTGCGGTAATTGATGAACTGATCCTTAGTCATTAGCTCGACCAAAGGATTCATATAGCGTAGCACGGCGTGAAACCAGTCATGCATCTTCTTCCATTCCACAGACGTGCTTATATCAAGGAACCTCTCCTTTTTTTCTTCTGGTTGCGTTGCTACAAAAGCAGGTGCTGCAGGATTTAGCTTGGGTTTTGGCTTTATCTGCACAGGCACATCAGGTGCAGAAGTAGCAATCTGAAGATTGGGCCGGTAGATATCAACTACAGACCCAAACTTCCACTTTTTTAGTGATGCAGTCGGCTTAATCTTTTTCAATTGCGCAAGAATTTCCATCCTTACATATATGTCCTGCCGATAGTTTAGGCCTTTGCAGGATTAAGAATCTCGGATGTTGAGCGGAGACTCTCCAGCTCTTTCATACGTGCATCCTCCTCTTCCTTTTGTAAGACACAGTATTTCATAAAGCTATTCATCTCTTCAAAACATTTATCATTGAGCTTGGCAATATCAAAAAAAATACCGTTTGAATTTTCCGTATATTCGCCGCCATTAGCCTTTAAAATCCGGAACATCTGTTCATACTGAGGCTTGGAGAGGCGCGGTAGGAATTCTAAAAATCTCTTACGCTCTTCATAATCCATTCTTTTTGTTGTTAGTTATCATCTTTACATGTCCAAACCTCACGCACTTAAGCAAAGGGATTAGTTGAGTTTTCTTCTTCGTCATCACTATAATCCTTGCTCTCGCTTACACCTATATCCAACCCGCCGAGTGAAACACGTGGTGCAACCGTGCGTGAAACATTTGCAGGGGCTTGTTCTGGTGTCACTACAGGTGCTTCAGTAGGCTCTGAGACAATAGGCACCTCAAGTGCAGCACTTACCCCGCGCAGCACACCAACACTCACAATATAAGGATCCTTCATCTGGAATCGTGATTTCTTCAACTCAACACTAATTGTCTGACCAACTTGCACAGATTCATACTCCTCAGATCCTAGATGCAAGTCACGAGGAACCATAATACGGAAAGCGTTGCGATGGAAGACATACATACCCATTTTGTTCTTCTTCTGCACAACACCTTCAACAACATAACCATCTGCTGGTGTCAGCACACGGCCTTTGGCTTGAACATGATAGACATATGATCCAGTGAAACGTCCATTCTCTACTCGTCCCATTGAACGGGCAAGAATGCTAACAGAGTCAGGCAATACAAAGCCGTGCTTAGAGCACTTATTCTCAAGCTCTAGCCGGACCTTTTCAAGTAAGATATCGTCGACTGTCTTAGGAGGAGAGCCATCACGCTGTGCTCCAAGGCTATTAAGATCACGAGATGTTAGTGATACACGTTGTTCAAATAGTGCGTCTGATTCCATTGTGCTTGCCTACTGCTATTTAGGCGTAATGAATTCAAATTTAAGCCGTTTCCAAAAACGGCTTAAATAGTTTGACTTACTTCTGCTTTTGGCAGAAGTAGTCTCAAATTTAAACCCTGGCAGCTTTTTCGCTGCCAGGGCCCTAAGCCGCCTTTGTTTTTGTTCCAACATGCCCAGTAATATTTGAGCTAACTGACCTGTAGAACCAACGCTTATCTCCTACTTGTGCCTTATCCATCCAACGCAGCAGAAGGTCAAAAAGTGTGCAAACCTTATTCACATTTCGGACTGTATCGCCACCATCTTTTGAAAGCACACCACCGCGTGAAGTCAAATCAAAATTAGTTCCCAACTCAGTCTCTAAAATAGCGCCCAGCCTTTCCATCTTATCACGATGTGTTTTTGTTGTAGTAATTATACCACACTCAGAACCCTTTGCAGGTTTCGCGCCAGCTGCCGGCGGCTCTGATGTTTTGAAAATAATACTACCAGCCTTATAAGTCAGGAATCCATAAATATCACCAGTCGTCTCCTTACTAAGCTGAAGGCCACGTAGCCTATCTGCACGTGACACCATTAAACGATCACGCACAGCAGTGGGACATGGTTTACCGTCACAATAGTATTTAATTTGTCCATCGCTCGGATCTAAAAATCTGTAGGCTGTAATACTTCCGTCCTGAATAACATGCTCCGCGAGCATATCTTCGCTAACACCTTCAAGCTGCTGCCAGTGTATAGCCTTTGATTCTTCTCTAAACCATTCATCATATAGATATTCAAGAACAACTTGGAAATAAACATCACTACTCTCCTCACCTAAGAAACGACTCAAATGCGCACCAAACCAACGAATAGTATCTGCCTTTTCTAAGAATTGATTAATCTCACGAACATCCTTGCCAGTATATATCTGCAAATATTCATCCTTGAGTTCATCGGGTAGATCTGCGTCAAAATCTTCACGCAATGCATCAACCCATGCCAAGCATGCATTCCAACCCAACTGAGTCACGGCTAAATTATCTACTGGTCTTCCTCGCACAGCTGGCTTAGCCGCCGCTACTACAGCCGCAGAACCTGAACCAGGCCCCTGCCCAAGGGCGGCCACAGGGCTGACAAGTAGGGCTGGTTCATATGAATCACGCTTCACTGGGAAAAATGCTGTGCGAAGTGCAAGGGGGATGCCCTTATCACGCAGCTCCAGCGGCTGGAAAACAATATAACCGTTGTTGTAAATCAAATAGCCCCTCTTACCTCTACATGTCAGCACGAAACTCTTATTGCCAAGAATACTATTCAAGAGCTCAGTTACGAGGCTCCGCGGTAGCTGCTCAAAATAGGGGTTGCGCAAAAACTCATCAGAAGAGATAAATGGCATCTCTCGCTGCTTGAAGAGCGCACGAACAACCTCGCGCATCTGTGCATCTCGCCACTGGGCGGCATACGGTGAATATGTTGTATCGTCTGCACCTTGTGTTTGCACCTTTATTTCTGGATGACACTTAAAATCACATTTTTCCAGCCAATCGCATAGAGGTGAGAATGGCATATCATCTAAGCTGACACCTCGACGTTCTCGCCGCTGAGAGTCAATCACATCTACACGTGGCAAATCTTTGAAGTATACCATATTATGATTTAGATTACAGTCAAGTGCGTAGCTCTTCAGCACACGTGTTACACGACCCACTTGTGTAGCTTTACTATATGCTAGACGGTAACAATAGAGATCAGGAGTCTCCTTATTTGTAACGGCTTTATCAAAGAGATTAACATGTAGCATAACAGTGGTATTACGTTTGGCCGGCGGTAGCTTAATGTGGGAACGGAAACGAATAGCACGACCAATAACCTGCTCAGTTTTATTTAAGTGGAACCAGGAATCTAAGATATGACTCTCGCGAATGTAGCGCAGATCAATACCCTCTGCTGCAATTTGTGAGCCCAGAATCACCTTGAGCTTACCACCATCAACATTACCTGAATCTTGGCAACCCTCTACAATATCTTTGAAATAAGGTGTCAGTATCTTATTACCTGTCAGCAAACCGTATGTGGCCGGCACAAACATATCTGGCACACCTTCTGCATGCCCACCAGGCCCATGGACACGTTCTCTGCGGGTGCAATATGCGCATACTCTGCCCTCTGGATGACGCCAGCCATTGCCAAGAAGGCGGCGCGCACGACCGAAAGGTGTATATCCGTTGGCCTCTAGGATTAAGGCTAAAGGCAGGGCACCAGAACCGACGAAACGCGAATAGACAAAACAAACTCCCTCTGCATTAAGAAGTGAGCCAAGCACGGTTTTCATCTTTGGAGAGTATTCGCCTAGATTATCATAAGACATCCATTCAGAACCTTCTTCATCATAATGCATATAAACACGACTATTGCCCTGCTTAACAACTTGGAATGTGTTTGCAAGGCCAGCTTCGCCCACGCGTTTCATTAAATCATCTTTGGATAGAGTAGCAGGATCCTGCTCTGCTGTGTTTGGATCAAGATCAGGATAGACAATGTTACCATATTGAACCAAACTCTCTATAATAATAGGATTTGCACCACCTTTCACACCCATATTAAGATCCTGAAGCCTCTTCAGAACACCTTGGGCAGAGCCTGTGAGTTGAGATGGCACAATTGGTAACATGGACGCAAAAGCAGTTTGCTGCCGCCCAACAGGCTCCCTACCTGTCACATTCAGGCGAGGATATTCTGTTATACGTGGCATACCTTCTGGTGTAAGACGAAGGGGGAATGAGCGGGGGTTTTCACCTCTCATAAAACTAACATACTTAGATGCAATTTCACCAAGAACCTCTTCTCCAGAGCGACTCACAGATCCATCCTCTTGTGGCTCTCCTCCAAGAACAAATGTGCCGTCTTTGGTAAAGACCTCGTCTTCAGATATAGGCCTCTTTCCATCATTAATAAGTAGAATATTCAGCATGAAAATAATCTCTCGGTAAGAGTTATACATCGGTGTGCCTGTCAGAAGCATTAGCTTCATGCCCTCTGCTGCACGAAGAACTTTGATTAGATATGGTGTAAGTTGTTTTCCTTCCTTGCGCTGGCTTGCCTCATCATCACTAGCAGGTGTGTCGAGGTCATCGTCAGCGGCAGCGGCCCCAGGCAAATCATTTAAGTTATGGGCCTCATCTATTATAAGAAGGCGACCACTGAACTCCCTTCTGAGAATAGAGCGTTCCTCTTTCTCCCTCACAGCAGCAGGGAGCTCCTTTACTCTATCCAAGAGGGCTGCAATATAGTTCTTGAGAGAGCCATAACCGAAAAATTTATATCTCTTGTTACGTGCCTCTGCTACACGCGCTTCAATAGTAGTTGCCTTCTTTTCAAAGAAGGAACTAGTCAAGCGAAGATAAGTATCGCCAGTGCATTGAGATGCATGGTTTGGCTCATCGCGACCAGCTGGAACATTTACTTTTGATATATCAAAAATGGTGCTCTTGAAACCATCTTGAATACGAGGTGGAGCTACAATGAAAACCTCTCGACGAGGGAAAACTGACAAGTAGCGCTCTGCAGTTGTTACAGCGGCACATGTCTTACCCACACCAACACTGTGATAGAGGAGGATGGACCTGTAGGGTGTTTGCGGTGACATAAAATTGGCAACAAATCTCTGCACAGGTGTTGCTTCAAACTCCTTCTGAACACCTTCATCCGCGGATGCGAGAGGATTATCTGGATCAAATACAAGTGGCTCTTGATAGCTCTCAGCGAACTCTTGCTTCTCTAACAGACGCTTAATGAAGTCTTCTTCATCGTGTGTATCAGGATATAGACCAGCAAGCCGGGCCTTGGACTCGCTGTTGGACATATTAAAAGCCTCAGCTGCCTCTTCAGCCTCAGGTTCTTCATTGTTTTCATTAATGCCATCCTCCTCTTCGTAATCTTTACTCTCACTTACACCAATATTTCCACTAAACGTAGTAACAGGTGCAGCCGTTGTAACTTGTTCTGGTGCTGTAGCTGCTGCCGTTATAGGATTAAAACTTAATAAGTTAGCATCATCCTCTTCAGGTGGCGGCACAGTAGCATCCTCTTCCTCATCGCTTGAAGTTGCAACTGTTCCAGCATTTGTTGGCGGCGTAACCTGTTCTTCCTCTTTGCCCTCTTCAGCCCCATTTAAGAGGTTGAAGTTAAAGCCAGAATTAGCACCTAGAAAATCTGACATACCCTCTAGGTGATAATAACAAAATAAGATCAATCCTTAGACGTGCTCTTAAATACTACTTAGGCTCGTCTGGAAATACTGTGTATTGATTGGCATAAAGTTACGAAGAATGCCTTGCGCACGCAATAAAACCTCACGCTTCTCTACGTTCTCTGGACGAATCTTTTGCAGCGCCTCTTCAAGGCTAAACCAGCCAATATTGCCAATTTCACGTAACATATGATGATTGCATTTATCCATGCCAACTTCCAAGTCTGGTCGGCAATAACCCATGAAATATTTATGGCAATAATGCACACGATTTGATCCAAAAAATGTCTCTTCAAGTGCTCCCAAATTCTTAATAATATTCACCTGACTGCGTGGGATACCCGTCTCCTCGTAAAACTCCCTCACAGCTACACTCAAATCCTCCTCATTAGGATTTCGCCGTCCCTTCGGAAACCCCCATTCAGGCTCCGCATGTTGCGAGACAGTTTCTTCCAAAAGCTGCCTCAATGTAACACCTACTTGTCGCTCCAGTTCAATAGCTTCAGGGTTAGGTCCTCCCATTAATATTCCAAATTTTACCTTTGAAGTTTCATAATCATTCTTATATGTCTTTGTTGGAATTTCACCCCATACAGAACGCCATAGATCATCAAAATCCATTGATAAGAGTTTTGCACGCTCTGTTACAGTCATATTTTCAAGCAGCAAACGCAAATATGTAGGATCCTCTAAAGTATATTTGCCTCGCACAAATTCCACAAATGACAATGAATCCTTGCGCTGAATAAGCAAGAATTGTATTTTGCCCGCCTGCGATAATCCCAAATAATCCTCGCGATCAGAACACAATACACCCTCTACATGCCCCCCTCCAATAATACGAAACGCAATTACACCATATGATGTTACAGGTTCCTGACAGGCGCGTAATGTATGGCCTGGTTTCCCACAATTTGAGCAAGTATATGATTTTTTATTCATTAGGTTGGTCTCTGTCTGTGCCGACATTTCCACTGTTAGAAAAAGAGCCATTTCTTTAGATTACAGATGAACCTCCCTCCGGCCGCATGGGGTCCATTTTTTTGGCATACTATACATATCATTGCCTTAGGATATCCTAAAAATCCATCCTATACTGACAAAAAGGCTGCCAAGGAGTTCTATGAATCATTGCAAAATCTGATTCCCTGCCCGGTTTGCCGCACACATTATCAAAAGCATCTAGCTGATGCCCCTTTGACCCCTCACCTCGACAGTCGCACAGATCTCTTTAAATGGACTATTGATATTCATAATCGGGTGAATAAGGATCTTGGCAAGCCGCTTTTCACTGCAAAGCAGGCGGTTGATTATTACAAACGGCTCGGCGCAACAAACCGCTCACCTGTATGGACACCTGCAGACTTCGCTGCTATTGAGCTCAAAAGCTTATCAACTGGCCTCGCTATTGGTATCATGGGCACATTAGCTGTTGGAGCTGTCGTATATTATGCTGCGAAGCCATAAAATATCTCCCTACTTGTCAAGAATGGAGGCTGAACTAGAAGGCGGGGCAGCTAAAAAGGCAAGAAAAGTAAAGGAATATACTGTTAAACCTCTGATGACAAATGAGGAGATCAAGAAGAAAGAGGGCACATATTTCAATGAAAAAGATATTAAGCTAATTGTTGATCATGATGCGGATGTATATACAGACGATGGTGATGGTAAGAAATCTCTACTAATCAAGTTCCGTAAAAATGCGTTTAGTCCAGAGATGGTGAAGCTAGCATGGGATGCTTTCCATAAAACTGCCGGCGCTTCTCGCAATCGTGGTGCTGCAGCAGGACCCATCAATTTAGAGAGTCCTTATTGGAAAAAACGTAAGCCCGTTGAGATCAAGGGATGGAGCACACGCTACCTTCAGAAAGGGAAGAAGTCAGCTATGCGAGTAAATAACAGTGTCTACTCGTCAGTCCTCGGTTACTTTGAGAAAACACCTTTCATGAAATTACCATGTCGCCTAACATCCTATACACAAACATATTTCAAATATTACAAGCAGGGTATTCCATTTATTCAGGCCATTTCTGAACAATTTAAGAAACTTGTGCCCGATCGTTTTAAAGCACAAGAGGCGATAGTAAGTAAGACACCTGCATATAGAATTCCCGGAACTGCATTCTCTTCAGTGACAATTAATCGTAACTTCCGCACAGCTCTGCACCAAGATGCTGGTGACTTGGCAGTTGGTTTCGGTAACCTTTCCGTTGTTGAACGGGGTAAATATCATGGTGGTTACACTGTATTCCCGCAATATGGTGTTGGTGTAAATTGCCGCAGCGGTGATTTCTTAGCAATGGATGTTCATCGTTACCACTGTAATACTGAGATATACGAGACAAAAGAGGACAAGGAGTATAATAAGAAGTTACCAAATGTATTTGGTCATGATGTAGAAACGGGGACAATGGGCGGAGACAAGAAATATTCACGTATATCATTCGTTTGTTACTACCGCGAGAAACTTCAAGACTGTAAGAAGTCAGAAACAGAGGCATATTATAAGCGTATTCGTTTCAGTCCAGAGAAGGGATGGCTTGATAAAGGGCCAAAGCAGACACGTAAGCAGAAGAAGGAAAAAGGGAAAGATCTTAATCTAGAATAATAGTAAATGGGTGGTTCAGTATCCAAAGAAGGCGATTTATCTCAATATATCGCTCAAATTGAGAAAAATGTATCAAAAATTCCTTCTATTGGGACAAGCAGCAGCACGCCAAACTTGAGTGCAGGCCCGGCCTCATCGGGTCTTACATTTGGTAAAGCTGCTCTAGCTGTATTATCAATGATCCTAATTGTCGGCATTTTCCTAACTCTAATTCATTACTTTGTTACACCTATTTTCAAGTTTAAACCAGGTGACAAGGGTATAATTCCTGTAAATGTAAAGCCTGATAGCACCCAATACTGGACGGGAGCTACAACTGATCCAATTTTAACCAAAGATGCAGTGATTAGTAATTCTGCAGCCGAGTATTCAATGACTCTAGATATTTTTATGAATAACCCAACCCAATTTGATAAAGCTAAAGGATTCCGACCTGTATTTGTCCGCTCTTCCAAAACAGAATATA
>JACCDT010017100.1_pt1 | contig 13932 bp, 11 predicted proteins | sample 7446291 | NCBI WGS metagenome assembly JACCDT01 (sample SAMN15323446, study PRJNA562643) | freshwater metagenome | isolation source: river surface water | place: USA:Blue River Watershed | collected 2017-08-17
CCGGGTTGTTGAACATCCGGCGGAATTGCAGCTTTTCCACGTCCGCGGCCAGCGCGTCGGCTTCACCTTCGATGGTGGCAATGCCAGTCTCGTCGCCTTCCTCGCGCGACATTTCAAACAGTTCGCTGTTGTCGGCCAGTTCGGAACTCAGGCGGTCCAGCACCAGCACCACGTCTTCCAGCGACTTGCGTTCTTTGCCCAGTTCCTGGGCGCGTTTGGGGTTGTCCCAGACGGTGGGGTCTTCCAGCGCGCTGGCGACCTCGCTCAACTTCAGCGCTTTGGCATCGTAGTCAAAGATACCTCCGGAGCTCGACCACGCGTTCGCTGAGGTCGGCCAGGCGGGAGGAGAGGGAGTTGAGGCGTTCTGCGTCCATGGGGCAATCTATCCTGTCGGTGTTTCTTGGTTCAATCCGTTATTTTCTCATGGGCGTCATGCGAGGTGCGCCTCGATCAAGCGGGCCACGGCCACGGGTTGGTCGTGGTGCAGCATGTGGCCAGCGTCGGCGACCACAGCGATTCGGCAGTCAGGCACATGCGTCAGCCGTTCGTGATGCGCTTGCAGGCTGTGTTCGCCATGGCGGTACCACTGTGCCAGGCTGTCGTCTGATGCTTCCACCGCCAGCACCGGCGCACTGATGTGCTTGTAAATTTCCAGCACTTCGTCCAGCCGGTACAGGTGCGCACTGATGACTTTGTGGGCTGCATCGCCCTGCACGTGCCAGCGGCCCTCAAGATCGGCCGCGGCCCAGTGCTGAGCGAGCCATGCAGCGTGTTCCGCGCGCAGACGCGGGTTGTTCTTCATCAGCCGCGTGGCCACGCCGGCTGGTTCCGGGTAGGACTGCAGGGCCATGTCTCCGCGGTGCAACGCTTTGATGTCGTCGATCCAGCGGGCATAGCGGCGCGCTGCTTGAGCGGGACGGCTGGCTGGCAGGCCGAAACCTTCCAGGTTGACCAGCCTGCGCACCCTCTGTGCACGCACGCCAGCGTACACCATGGCCACGTTGCCGCCCATGCTGTGACCCACCAGGTCGATGGGTGCATTCACAGCCCGCTCCAGTTGTGCGTTGACGTGGTCGACCAGCAGGTCCAGATCGGCCAGGTAGTCAGCGAACAGGTAGTGATCAGCCCCGCCAAAATCGGTGGGGTGCGCCCGCTGGGCCTGATGTTTAGGACGTGTCAGGCCAAAACCGCGCCAGTCGGGCGCGATCACATAGCGGTCGTTGGCCAGCGCATCCACCACGAATTGCCAAGAAGCAGACACGTCCATCCATCCATGCAGCAACCACAGGGGCACGACGCCAGGCCGGGGTGTGCCCCAGCATCGCAAGTGGTAGTTAAGCGTCCGGATGGGGACATGTTGGCTGTGGGCAGGGTGCAGGACTTGGTACATACTGCCGATTATTGAGGAGACGACCCATGGCTCAACACAAGTCAAGCAAACCCATGGCCGCCGAGCCAGCCCGGGACGCCTATGACGCCATCCATGCGGGTTTCCGCTGGAAGGTGCCACGCCTGTTCAACATGGCGGAGGTGTGTTCCCGCCGCTGGGCAGCGCGTGGCTCGACCGCTCGGCAGGTCGCGGTCATCGCCGACGCACCGGACCAAGCGCCCCGCCAGCACACTTACGGCGAGCTGCAGGCCGCAGCCAACCGTTTGTCCAACGGCCTGCGGTTGCTGGGGGTGAAGCCGGGTGACCGCGTCGCGATTGTGCTGCCGCAGCGCTTTGAAACCGCGGTGGCTTACATCGCAGTGCTGCAGATGGGCGCGGTGGCACTGCCGCTGTCCCAACTCTTTGGGCCCGAAGCGCTGGAGTACCGCTTGCAGGACAGCGTGGCTGGGGTGGCCTTGGTTGATCACGTCACCGGCCCAGGGGTCCAGGCCGTGCGCGAACGTTGCCCGGCGTTGCGTCACGTGGTTGGTATGGATGGCGCGTTCGACACCGACGTGGTGGACTGGCCCGAGGTGGCAGGCTGCGCCCGCAAGCACTTTGAATTGGTACCCACAAAGGCCGACGATCCCGCCGTGCTGATTTACACCAGCGGGACCACCGGCAACCCCAAAGGCGCCTTGATTCCCCACCGGGCCTTGATCGGTAACCTGACCGGATTTGTGTGCAGCCAGAACTGGTTTGGCTTTGACCCTGCCGACGCGAAGGTGCCATCCCGGGCAGTGTTCTGGAGCCCGGCCGACTGGGCCTGGACGGGCGGTTTGATGGACGCTCTGCTGCCCACGCTGTATTTTGGGCGGCCCATCGTTGCGTACAACGGCCGTTTCAACCCCGAAGTAGCGTTTGAGCTGCTGCAGCGCCACCGGGTGACGCACACCTTTCTATTTCCCACTGCGCTCAAGGCGATGATGAAAGCGGTGCCCGAGCCCCGTGGACGTTACCAGTTGCGACTCCAGGCCATCATGAGCGCGGGCGAGGCGGTGGGGGACGCCGTGTTCGCGTATGGCCAGGAGCAGCTGGGTGTGACCATCAACGAAATGTTCGGGCAGACCGAGGTGAACTACATCGTGGGCAACTGCAGCCGCCTATGGCCCGCGCGAGCTGGCAGCATGGGCAAAGGTTATCCCGGTCACCGGGTGGCGGTCATCGACGAAGAAGGTCGGCCTTGCGCGCCGGGTGAGGTGGGCGAAGTGGCGGTGCATCGCCGCGACGTGCACGACCATCTGGATCCGATCTTCTTCCTGGGCTACTGGCAGAACGAGACGGCGACCTTGGCCAAGTTCACTGGTGACCCCAGCAACAGTTGGTGTCGGACAGGTGACCTGGCGCTCTGCGACGCCGACGGCTACCTCTGGTACCAGGGGCGCGCTGACGATGTGTTCAAGTCTGCCGGTTACCGCATAGGCCCCAGCGAAATCGAGAACTGTCTGGTCAAGCACCCGGCGGTGGCGAACGCTGCGGTTGTACCCGAACCCGACCGCGAACGGGGCGCTGTGGTCAAGGCCTACGTGGTATTGGCGCAGGCGTTTGCCGAACGGCGTGCCGCCAGTACCCAGCCAGCGACCAGTTTCGACCCGCCCCTGATCGCGGATTTGCAACAGCATGTGAAAGACCGGCTGGCGCCCTACGAGTATCCAAAAGAGATCGAGTTCATCGACGCGCTGCCGATGACCACCACGGGCAAGGTGCAGCGGCGCGTGCTGCGTTTGCAGGAAGAGGATCGCGCCAAGTTGTGAGCTTGGCGCGGCTCAGGGTGTGTTGGGCGGTGCCGGCAGGGTGCGCAACCACTGGTCCAGTTGGGCCCAGGCGTCTGGCAACGCGTAGTCGTCGATGAACCGGTCCATTTGAGCGAGCGCGGCGGGTGGCCAATATCTGGCGAGCTCACCGCGCAGGTTGGCGTACCTGTCAACGGCTTGCAGATCGTCAGAGGCCAGCAAGGCGCCCAACGCGTCGAGTTGATCCAGTAGCGCGCTGTCTGGTCTGGTCGGTGAATGGTTGGGGGCAGGCACGGTGGTCGACACCCCGGCAGCGACAAGGCCTGGCCACTGTCGTTCGATCTGGTGCAGGGTCTTCGCCATCTGTGAGGCCAGCGCGTTGAGTCTTTCCCGGCGTACGTTGGGCGAGGTTTCGTCGTCTTTCAGCGATTGTTCGGCCAGCATGGCCAGCTCCTGGACCGAGCCCAGGCCCAAAGTGCCGGCGAGTCCCTTGAGTGTGTGCAGCCGGCGCACCGCGTCAGCCGTCTGTGGAGGGGTACGGTCCAAGGCCGCCCGTGCATCTTCGGCGTCATGGCCGTGTTCCTGCGCAAACCGTTGCAACAGGCTTTGCAACTTGTGAGCCTGGCCATTGACACTGCGCAGCCCACTCTTGAGATCCAGACCTTCGATCGCACGGAGCTGGTCAAGCAAAGTTGCATCGGGTGCAGCCGCCGTTGGTGGGCCACTTGCGCGATGGTTCGGCCGGTGGGCTTCAGCATGGGGTGAGCCGTGTTGCAGCCAACGCAGGATGGTCTGGTACAGCACGCTGGGGTTGACTGGTTTGGCAATGTGGTCGTTCATGCCCGCGTTCAGACAGGCCTGCCGGTCTTCTTCGAAGGCGTTGGCCGTCATCGCGATGATCGGGGTGGCCGCGTAGCCAGGCAACCGGCGGATTTGTCTGGAGGCCTCCAGTCCATCCATCCTGGGCATTTGCAAATCCATCAGGATCAGGTCGTAGTCCTGTTGCTGGGATCGGGCAACGGCCTCCTCGCCATCCTGTGCCAAGTCGGCCGACAAGCCCACGTGCCGCAGCAAGTCCAGCGCCACTTCCTGGTTCAGGGCATTGTCTTCAGCAAGCAATATCCGGCGTCCTGCCAGCAGGCGCAAGAGGGATTCCGCCTGCTCAGGCTCTATCGATGAGTGATCACTCCCCTGGCCGAGGGCATCTTCCAGTGCGGCCAGCACCGTGCCAGGCGTGACCGGCTTGGGCAGAAACGCGGTGAAGCCACCTTCTTCCAGCGTGTCCAGTGGCACGTCGCGCACCGCACTGACCAGCACTGCCAGCGGATGGCGTTGCAACGGCAGCGCACGGATCTGGCGCCCGGTCTCCATGCCGTCCATCTCGGGCATGGCCCAATCCACCAACACCACGCTGTAGGGGTCGCCGAGTTGGTCGGCTTGGGTGATTCGCTGCAAAGCCTCTGGGCCGCTGGACGCGCTGTCCGCCCGCGCCTTCATGGAGGTGAGCGTATCGGTCATCGATTCGCGGGCGTCTTCCACATCGTCGACCACCAGCACGCGGGTGCCCACAGGCAGCGGCTGCAAATGTCCGTGTCCGGTGTGCTCGCTGAGCTGCAGGGGCACTTCCAGCCAGAAGGTGCTGCCTTCACCCAGCACGCTCTGCACCCCGACGCTGCCGTGCATCATTTCAGCCAGGCGCTTGGAGATGGCCAGGCCCAGACCCGTGCCACCAAACAGTCGTGTGGTGGACACATCGGCTTGCGAAAATGCCTGGAACAGCTTGTCCTGTTGCTGTTGAGACAAGCCGATGCCACTGTCGCAAACTTCAAAGCGCACTTTGAGGTCTTTGCCTGTCTGAGCGACCACGCGGCCCCGCAGCACCACTTTGCCCGATTCGGTGAACTTGACCGCGTTGGAGGCGAAGTTGAGCAGCACTTGCCCGATGCGAAGCCCGTCGCCGTGCAGGTGCGAGGGCACGCCCGAAATGTCCGCCACCAACTCCAGTCCTTTGGCGTCGGCCCGGTCCACGATCAGGTTGCACACGTTGTTGATGACCCGGTCCAGATCGAAGTCGTTGGGGTCCAGCGTCATCCGGCCCGCTTCAATCTTGGAAAAGTCCAGGATGTCGTTGATGATGCCCAGCAGGTGGTGGGCCGCATCGTTGATCTTGTCAAGGTGGCTGCGCTGGCGGTCGGTTTGTGCGTCGCGCCGCAGCATGTGCGTCAGACCGATGATCGCGTTCATCGGTGTGCGGATTTCGTGGCTCATGTTCGCCAGAAACGCACTCTTGGTTTGGTTGGCCACTTCAGCCGCTTCTTTGGCGGCCTGCAGTTCTGCGGTCCGTTCGGTCACCATGTTCTCGAGCTCGTTCTGGTAACGCAACAGTGCCCGCTCGTTGTTTTTGATGTGGCTGATGTTGGTGTGAATCGCCGTCAAAAAGCGTTCGCCGCCGACCTCGATCACCTTGAGGCTCACCCTGACGTCCAGCATGTGCCCGTCTTTGTGACGGTGCTGATCTTCAAATTCCGCACCACCGGCATCCAGGATCGACTGCAACATGCCCTCGACCTGCTGGTCGGTGAGCTTGCCCATGATGTCGTGTACCCGCATCTTCGCGAACTCTTCGCGGGTGTAGCCCAGCAGTTCGTATGCAGCGCGGTTGAACTCTTGAAACCGCAGCGTTTTCACGTTCATGACGATGATGCCCGTGTCTGCCTGGGCCATCAACGTGGAGAAAATCTGTTCGCGGTGTTGAAGCGCGTCGCTGGCCTGCTTGGTCTGGGTGATGTCTTGCACCACGCCGTCCACCCGCCACAGCTCGCCTTGCGCAGTCCATTTCGCCTCGGCCTGCTGGCGCAGCCACCTTGTCTGCCCATCCACCACCACCCGGTGGGTCACGTCGATGGGCTGTCGGCTTTGCAGGGCTGCCCAGGCTTCTGCGATCTGCCCCTGATCGTCCGGGTAGACCAGGGTGCGCAGATGGTCAAGCTGGAGTTTATCTGGCGCGTTCAGGCCCAGGATACGGCAGGTTTCGTCGGAGCAGGTCAGTGCGCCGCTGGGCCACTCGAGCCGCCAACTGCCCAGCTGGGCTAGTTGCTGAGAGCGGCGCAACTCGGACTCCCGCTCCACCAGCCGTTGGTGTTCGTATTCCAGCACGATATTCGCCTGCCGCCGATCACGAACCGCTTCGTCAAACGCAAGCACGGCCTGTGCAACTTCACGGATCAGTCGGATGCGTGACTGTGCGGCGGGCGCCAGGTGGGTGCGCAGGCTGTGTGTGTTCTCCGATAGCGGTGCCGTGTCGTTATGGCTGTGTGCCTGGTGCAGCAGGTCTTGCAGCGTCTGCGCAATCAAGACCAGGTTGCGCGTCAGCCAGCCTGCCGTGATCCACCACAGCAACGCCAGCAGCAGTATGCCCACCAGCCCCGAAATCCAGGTCCGGCGCCAGAAGTTCTCCCGTTCCTCGGCGATCTGAGCCATTTGTGCCTGGGTGGCCGTCAGGTGCGCTGTGACCAGAATCTGGTTGTGGCTGGCAAAGTGAATGTATCGCGTCAGCGCCTGCACCAGGTATTCGCTGGAGCGTGTGGGATCGATGGCCACAATGTCTGTCGCCATCATCACAAAGTCCCGGTATTCGGCGTAAGCCGCGCTCGCACCGCGCAGCTCCTCCTGCACCTTCGGGCTGAGGCTGCCTGTGCTTCTGGCGTCTTCCAGGAGGGTTTCCACCCGTGCGTTGAGCGCCCCAAAGCGGTCCACCAGCCCTGAGTGTGCGCGGTAGGCTGCCGCCTCCGACAGGTTGTTGTGCTGAGCCTGTTCCAGCAGGCCCTGGATCTGCTGCTGCACCACCAGCAATTCGCTGGTGATGGCCACCGAATCGGCCACATTGTTCAGCCGCATGTTGTAGCTGGCTTGCAGGGTGTTCTGTTGTTCGTTGAGCGCGTACAGCGATCGCAGGTGGTAGGCCACGCCCACCCCAGAAATCACCATCACGGGCACGAAAAAAATCACGAGCAGCGTGAGCCGATCACGGAGGTTGCGCAACGGCATCAGAGTGTCCTGTCAAAGATTCGAGTCAGTGCAGCCCCGCCCATTGGTCCGGGGTGATGCTGGCCAGGTAGTCGAACTTGCCGTCCCCGCGAGGTTGCAGCACCACCACCGTGCCTTCGGGTTTGACGAAATAGCCCATCACATCCGCCAAGTTGGGGCCGTGGGCCACCAGTACCCGGTTCACACCGGTTGGCACCGGTTCGGAAAGGTACTTGCGCGTGTTTTCCACAATGGGTTGCTTCTGGGCCGTGGTGAGGTGCGAGGTGTACAGGAGCAGGGGGTCGACCACCGCTTTGTCTCCAAAGGCCAGCTGCGCCGTCTCCCGGGTACGGCATATGGGGCTGGTGCGCACTTCGCCCACCGGAATGCGCAGACGCTTGATGGCGGAACCCACCATTCGCGCCACTTTGCGACCTTCGTCATTGAGCGGGCGCTGGGTACTGCAGTCGTTGAGGTCCAGGTTGATGCGGTCAGGCTGGCTGCTGTCGGTTGTGCCGTGGCGCATGTACAGCACCAGGCCACCTTGTCGCAACGCTTTGAGCTGGTCCGTCGTCAGCCGGGAAGTGACGAATTCCGGGGGGTCTTTCGGCGGCGGGGTGGTCGTCTGTGCCCACGTTGCCGAGGTTGGCAGCACCAGCAGTGCGAGCCCCCAAATGGCCGCCAGCGTCTTCAGTTTGTGGGCATTGCGAACGAAAGTGGTGTGCAACGTCAGCTCCAGAGCGTTATGGCTTTTCAGTGTGTGGTTTGCTCGTCCGCAAAGCGTTGCGCTATGTCAATGAACTGATCGCGGCACGCGAAATAGGCGTCTGCCACGTCGGGATCGAAATGGGTGCCACGTCCATCCCGAATGATCTGCTCCACCCGATCGATGGGAAAGGGCTCTTTGTAATGCCGTCTGCAGGTCAGAGCGTCGTACACATCGGCGATGGCCATCAGCCGCGCACCCACCGGAATGTCTTCGCCGCGCAGGCCTTGCGGATAGCCCGAGCCGTCCCACTTCTCGTGATGACTTTGCGCGATCTGCCGCGCAATTTCCAGAAACGCCAGGGCGGACGTCCCCGCTTTGGCTTCGGTGGCCGCGTCGGGGTTGGGGCCCAGCACCCTGCTGACGGCCTCGTTCAAGGCATCTGCACCGATTTGAGCGTGCTGCTTCATGATCTCGAACTCGTCCGGCGTCAGCTTTCCCGGCTTGAGCAGGATGTGATCCGGGATGCCAACTTTGCCTATGTCGTGCAATGGTGCGGCCCGAATGATGAGGGAGCGCTGTGGTTCTTGCAGAGCTTCAGCGAAGCGCGGGTGGGCTTCCAGGTGCTTGATCAGCACCTGCACATAACTGCGGGTGCGCACCAGATGGTTGCCGGTTTCGTTGTCGCGTTTTTCGGCCAGCATGGCCAAGGCGTGAATGCTCACATTCTTGATGAGCTCGTTCTCCCGCATGCGCTGCGCCACCACGCTTTCGAGGTGGAGGTTCTGGTTTTGCAGCCAGGTCCGCGCGTGCTTGAGTTCCAGGTGGGCCTTGACGCGGGCCAGCAGGATCGCTGGCCGGATGGGTTTGGTCACGTAGTCCACAGCGCCCAGAAGCAGACCGTGTTCCTCATCGTCGTCGCTGCCCATGGCGGTCACAAAAATGACCGGGATGTCGTTCAGCTTGGGGTCGGCCCGCAGGCGACGCATCACCTCGTAGCCGTCCATGCCGGGCATCATGATGTCGAGCAGAATCAGATCGGGGCGCGGCTCGGTTTGAACCGCCTGCAGCGCATGCGGCCCAGAGTTGGCCACTCTCACCCGGTACAGCGGGCTGAGCAGGTCACCCATGATCGACAGGTTGGTTCGGGTGTCATCCACCACCAGCACCGTTGATTTCTGCAGCGTGGGTGTCGGAACCTCCCGCGTCCATTCTTCCAAGTTGTCGATGTTCATGCGTGGCCAGTCTGTTTCGATCTGTCAGGGGAGTGTGTCGCCTCGCCCCTGACAGGGCAAGCATTGGCGACTTTGCTGAGGGGTCGATATCAAATATACGGTTAATTATAGCATTTGATATCAATTAAGGGTGACATATAAGTATCAAAGTGGCTGTGCGGTAAACTGGCCATGGACCCAAAGCCGCTGCTGCGCTACACGGAGTTTGAAGAATGAAATTGATTCAGCTGGGCCAGAGCCCACTGCAAGTGACGCCCATTTGCCTCGGCACCATGACGTTCGGTGAACAGGTCGATCAGTCTCTGGCACACCAGATCCTGGACCGATCGCTGGAACGCGGGGTGAACTTCATTGACACGGCCGAGATGTACTCGGTCCCGGCGCGGGCCGAAACCTATGGCGCGACGGAAACCATCATCGGCGAGTGGTTTGCCAGCCGGCCTGGCGTGCGTGACCGGGTCATTCTCGCGACCAAAGTGGCCGGACCTTCGCGCGGGATGCCCTGGGTGCGTGGTGACAACGCCGGCCTGACCCGGGCCGAGATTCTTGCGGCCTGCGACGGCAGCCTGCGCCGCCTCAAGACCGATGTGATTGACCTGTACCAGATCCACTGGCCAGCGCGCAACCTCCCGGTTTTTGGGCAAATGTATTTTGATCCCGCCAAGGACAAGCCCGTTGCCCCCATGCTCGAGCAACTCGAGGCCCTGGCCGAGCTGGTGCGTGTGGGCAAGGTGCGGGCGATTGGCTTGTCCAACGAGACGCCTTATGGCGTGCACGAGTTCGTGAGTCTGGCTGAGCAGCACGGCTTGCCCCGTGTGGCGACGGTGCAGAACCCGTACGGCCTGATCAATCGCACCGTGGAGAACGGGCTGGATGAAACCATGCACCGCTTGGGCGTGTCGCTGCTGGCGTATTCGCCGCTGGGCTTCGGCTTGCTCACCGGCAAGTACGATGCCACCGGGTTTGAAGGGGCGGATGCCCAAGGCCGGATGGCCCTGTACGAATCGATGCGCAAGCAGCGGTGGGGCCGCCCCGAGTCGCTGGCCGCCGCGCGCCGCTATAACGGCCTGGCCCGTGAACACGGTCTCACGCCGACCCAACTGGCGCTGGCGTTTTGCTATGGCAAATGGCAGGTGGCCAGCACCATCATCGGCGTCACCTCGACGGCCCAGCTGGATGAGTGTCTGGACGCCTGGGGCACGACACTGTCGCCCGAGGTGTTGCAAGCCATCGACGCGATCCGCTGGGAAGTGCGCGACCCCGCTGTGTGACAGGGCAGCGATGGCCAGAAAGGCACACGTTTCGGAAACGCCGGCCACTGCCTGCCTGAAGGCTCACCGGGTGGCGTACACCGAACATGCTTACGAGTACGTGGACCGCGGCGGCGCCACCCACAGCGCCGAGGTGCTGGGACTGGACCCCTACACCGTGGTCAAAACGCTGGTCATGCAAGATCAGGACGCGGAGCCTTTGGTGGTGCTGATGCACGGCAACCGCTCGGTGTCCACCAAAAATCTGGCGCGGCAGATAGGCGCCAAGTCGGTCGAGCCTTGCAAACCCGAGGTGGCGCAACGTCACAGCGGCTACCAGGTAGGTGGCACCTCGCCGTTCGGTACCCGCAAGCTCATGCCGGTGTACGTCGAAGACACCGTCCTGACGCTGGATCGCATCTGGCTCAACGGTGGCCGGCGAGGTTACCTTGTGGGGATCGAGCCTCAAGCCCTGGTGACGGTACTGGGCGCACGGCCAGTGAGCTGCGCCATCCCTCTCCAAGGCTGACGGGCGCAGGCACAATGCGGTACATCATCAATGTGGAGTGCGTGTATGGGTGAATGGACGGTGCTTCTGGCTGTGGTGGCGGCGTATGCGGTGGGATCGCTGTCGTTTGCAGTGGTGGTCAGCCGAATCATGGGGTTGAACGATCCGCGCACCTACGGCAGCAAAAACCCGGGCGCGACCAATGTGCTGCGTTCAGGCAACAAAAAGGCCGCTGCGTTGACCCTGCTGCTGGACGCGCTCAAGGGCTGGTTGCCGGTTTGGGCTGTGGTGCAGTGGGGCGCAGTCTGGGGGTTGGGTGAAAGTACGCTGGCCTTGGTCGGCTTGGCCGCGTTTTTGGGGCACCTGTTCCCCGTGTTTTTCCGCTTTCAGGGCGGCAAGGGTGTGGCCACGGCCGCTGGGGTGTTGATGGGATATGAGCCCTGGCTGGGTCTGGCAGTGCTGCTGAGTTGGTTGATGGTGGCGTACTTCCTGCGCTACTCGTCGCTGGCGGCCATTGTTGCAGCGGTGTTCGCCCCGGTCTACTACCTGTTTGGCGATGGCGTGGCCTGGGACGTCTCCGGGCCGGTGGCCTTGTCCATGGCAGTCATGGTGATACTGCTGCTCTGGCGCCATGCCGAAAACATCCAGCGCCTGCTGGCCGGCAAAGAATCGAAGATCGGCAGCAAGAAGTAAGCAGTGCGGGCATACCCTGCACACGCATTGCGCTCAGCTTTGGGCGAGTGCCATGCGCGACAGTTGCAGCAGCCGCGCGTGGTTCAGCCGTACCCGAACTGTGCGAGAAATCAGCGCCGCCTCAATACCTTGGCCATCGTGGCCAGTGTCGATCAGCTCCGGCTCCACCACCGGCGTGCCATGGGTGTCCAGCACGGTGGCTACCCAAGGTTCCCCGGGCCGACCTGAACGGCGCAGCACGACCGCAATTCGGTCGTCGGCCAGCCGCACGAAAGTGCCAGGCGGGCATATGCCCACGGTGCGCAGCAAGGCGTGGCCCACTTCGTCGAGAGTCTGGCCGGCTTTGACCACGGAATGCCGCGCCGAGTCGGTGACGCAACGCCCGGGCCGCGTCTCACGCGGGCTGATCATGGCGGCGTAGCGGTCCATGGCCTGCAAAATGCGCACCGGCACGGGCAAAGGCTGCTCCGTCTGGTGGTGTTGCTCGATCGTGTCCAGCCAGAGTGGATCGGTCACACCCAGCTCCCGCAGCCACTGCGCACTGCGCGCCGCGTGGGTGTTGATCTGCTCGCGCTGCTCGGGCGTAGGCGGAGCGGGCTGCTCGGCCAGAGTGTCTTGCAAGCGCGTCATGGAGACGTTCATCGTCAATGCGGCTAGGGCCAGGCTATCGCGTTCGGTTGGCAGCAGGCCCAGGTCTTTGCCCACCAGTTGGCACAGGGCCCAGCAGACCATGGCGTGCGAGGCGCTGTAAGCCACCGTGGTTGAGGCTGCGAGCTGGAACAACCAGTACAACGTGCTGTCCGCGTCTATGTCGAGCAGGCCGCGGGCTTCGCTGTGCAGCCGTTGCAATTCTTCGGTGAACCGGGGTTGTGCCTGGGGCGCCAAGAGCAGCGCTGCCAAGCGGGTTTCCAGGTCGGACCATTGCTGCGGCCAGTGCTGCATGGCGGCGTAAGCGGGGTCGGATTGTGGGCTGAAGTTCATGGGCAGTTCACGGACACGGAGTTCACTGACGGGGTTCCAGCGTCATGCGGCCATCCTCGCGTTGCATGCGGAAGCGCGACAGGTAGCTGTTGCCCAGCAGAACGTAGGGCAGATCGGCTGGCAGCACCACAGCGGCCAGCCCGTAACTGGTGTGGCCACCCACACGCACGGTGTTGATCAGCATCTGGTGACCGGTGATTTCACCATTGGCGGTTTTCACGCGCACGCGCTGGCCATTGCGGTAGTTCAAGCCGAGGCGGGCAGCCTGGCTTTCGCTCAGGGTCATCACCGTCGCGCCGGTGTCCACCAGAAAGCGGGCCGGTTGACCGTTGATCTGACCTTCGGCTGTGAAATGGCCACCCCCGTCCGCCAGCAGCACAATGCGCTGGCTGGGATCGGTGGCGGCCGGCGCGATCGGCCCGGCCCCCAGTTGTAGGACGCGGCGTTCTCCCTGAACGTCCACCACCGCCTGGTTGGACCCCACCTCCAGCACCTTCACCGGCCCGAGGGCTTGACCAGCCGTCGCAAAGCGTGGCGCCCCACCGTCGATCACCAGCAGCGCACGCCCGCTGCTCAAGCCCACCAGGCTCACCTGTTGCGCAACGGCCGTACCGCCCCAAGCCAGGCAGCCCACAGCCGCCAGCCACGCCATGAGGTATCGGTGGCCACGTTGCAAGGCATCAGTCCCGGAAGTTGTCGAACGACAGCGGCAGGTCTTTCATTTCGGTGCGGATCAGCGCCATCGCGGCTTGCAGGTCGTCGCGCTTGGCGCCGGTCACGCGCACAACGTCGCCCTGAATGGCGGCCTGCACCTTCATCTTGCTGCCTTTGATGGCTTGCTGGATTTTCTTGGCGTCTTCGCTGCCAATGCCGTTACGCACCTTGATGGTTTGCTTGACCTTGTCGCCGCCCACCTTTTCCACTTTGCCAACATCCAGAAAACGCACATCCACGCTGCGTTTGGTCAGCTTGTTGCGCAAGATGTCTTCCACCTGCTGCAACTGGAAATCCGCGTCACCGTGCAGGATGATGTCCTTGTCTTTGAGTTCCACCGCGGCGCTGGTGCCTTTGAAGTCGAACCGCGTGCCAATTTCCTTGGCCGTGTTCTCCACGGCATTTTTCACTTCCACAAAATCGGCTTCGAGCTTGGTGTCAAAAGAAGGCATGGTTCAAATGTGCAATGAGACAATCTGCGCATGTTAGTCGAGAAAAACGTGGCGCTCCAGCGTCTGAACACCTTTGGCATAGCCGCGCGCGCCCACCGCCTGGCGCGCATCGGCTCGGAAGACGCGCTGCTGGCGCTGATCCGCCACCCGGACTGGCGCTGGGACGATGTGTTCGTGCTGGGCGGGGGCAGCAACATCGTGCTGA
>JACCDT010633063.1_pt1 | contig 13929 bp, 13 predicted proteins | sample 7446291 | NCBI WGS metagenome assembly JACCDT01 (sample SAMN15323446, study PRJNA562643) | freshwater metagenome | isolation source: river surface water | place: USA:Blue River Watershed | collected 2017-08-17
GCAATGATTTCCGAAGGGCCAACCACGACATCCACTTCACCAGCATTAAGCGCATCGAATAGGCCGTTGATTTTGTTTTCCAGCAAATGGATGCGTGCCATTGGCAATCGATCCACAATTTTCAAAACAGCCATTGGCACCGTGTCGACAGAAGATGCGCCGGCAAAACCGATCGTCACCTGGCCGCTGCTGCCTTCGCGCAGAAGCAACATTTCATCCCGGGCCGTGTCTAGGTGAGCCTCAATGCGTCTCGCATGATCAATCAAAGCCTGGCCATGAACCGTTGGGCGCAACCCTCGGGCGTGACGTTCAAACAGGGGCAACCCAATGTCATCTTCCAACTCTTTGAGCCACTTTGACAGCCCTGGCTGTGTCGTGTTCAACGCGTCAGCCGTTTGGCTCATATTGCCTGTTTGCCCCAGACTCAGAAGTGTTTGCAAATTACGCAAACGCAGGCGATGCGTCCAGTCAGTGCTCATAAGTTAGCCAGCCTTGATATACCAATAATCGTATGGAGTATAAGAACTTTTTATTTTAAAAGTTATGCCTCTTGGCGCACTATCGGTACCCACAGATTAATGGAGAGTCATATGACAAATCAACCAGCTCTTTTTGCAGGGCGTTTTGAAAATCGCGTGGCCTTGATCACGGGTGGCGCCTCAGGCATTGGCCGAGCCGTCGTCGATCGTTTGGTGCATGAAGGGGCAAAAGCCATCGTCTGGGACATCGATGCCGCCAAGCTACAAGCTTGCCAGAACACGCATAAAGACCGGGTGTTGACGCAGCGCGTCGACGTCACAGACGATCAACAGATTCAGCACGCCCTCAAAGAGGCGCTACAGAAATTTTCTCAACTAGATATCTTGGTCAATGGCGCTGGCATCGTCGGCCCCAATGGTCCATTTTGGCAAGTCGAGGTTTCAGATTGGGAACGCGTGATGCGTATCAATTTGTTCGGCACTTTTTATGTGTCGCGCGCCGTCACACCGCATCTGATTGATCAAGGCTGGGGGCGAATTGTCAACATTGCGTCTGTCACAGCCAATGAAGGGCCCAAAAATCTGGGTCCTTACGCCGCCTCCAAGGCGGGCGTGGTGGGACTCACCAAGTCAATGGGCAAGGACCTCGCCAGCACGGGTGTACTCGTCAATGCCATCACACCCGCCTTGATTGCAACAGAGTTGTTGCAGCAGCTTTCCGCCGAATACATGGCCGCAGCCTTATCGCGAATTCCTTTAGGCCGTCCTGGCACGCTAGATGAAGCCTCGGCCTTGGTGTGCTGGTTGTGCTCTGAAGAGTGCTCCTTCTCGACAGGTGCCACTTACGACTTGTCGGGCGGGCGTGGTTTGTGAACGCATCCGCACCCGTCAGCCACTCACACAAAGAAAGATACCGATGACCTCTAGGCTCAAAACCACGGCGCGTATGCCCATTGCGGTGTTCGGCGCAGGCGCGATTGGACGCATGCACATTGAACGCATTCAGTCACATCCTGATGTCTGCCTCAGTGGCATTGCAGACCCTTCGGACGCCGCGCGCGAGCTGGCCGCCGATTTGAATGTGCCGTGGTTTAGCGATCCTTTGGCCTTGTTGGAAAACACCAAACCCGAAGCGGTGATCATTGCCACGCCCAATCAGACACACACGTCAGCGGGACTGGCTTGCATTGCACGCAAGTTGCCCTTTTTGGTAGAAAAACCCATTGCCCACACGCTGGAGAGTGGCGCGCAACTGTGTAGGGCAGCCGATACGGCTGGCGTGCCAGTGATGGTGGGCCATCAGCGTCGCCACAACCCCATCCTTCGCCGCGCCAAAGCGCTGGTACAACAGGGCTTGCTTGGTCGCCCGGTCACGGCCACGGCCATGGCAACTTGGCTCAAACCAGATGAGTACTTTCAAATGGAATGGCGTCGCAAACCGGGTGGCGGACCGATTTTGATCAACATGATTCACGACATCGATTTGCTGCGCTTTTTGTTAGGCGAAGTGGTGTCTGTGCAGGCACAAACCTCTAGCGCCATTCGGGGGTTTGAGGTCGAGGACACAGCATCGGCCTTGCTGCGGTTTGAAAATGGCGCACTGGCGGCACTCAACGTTTCGGATGCCGCCGTCGCACCGTGGAACTGGGATTTCGCAGCAGGCGAGGCGTCTCACTACGCCAAACAGGATGTAGATGCCATCTTCATCACAGGCACCGAAGCTTCAATCACACTTCCTCAGCTCCAAATTTTCAGCTTCAAGGAGAAACGCGGTTGGCATGAACCACTCACGCAAGAGCGCACGCCCTTGCATCGCGGTGATCCGTACGTTGCACAGTTAACTCATATTCGCGCCGTGGCAGAAGGACATGAAATGCCCGTCTGCTCTGGCTGGGACGGGCTACAGACCTTGCGCACAACGCTAGCGGTTCACGAAGCTGCGCGCTCTGGGCAAACAGTTCAAATCACGCCCGCTTAACGGGTCTTGCTCAGTGTCGACCTAGGCGCGGGCTAACAACCCGCCGTCAATGGCCAGCGTCTGACCGTTGACAAAACGGGCTGCCGGCGAAACCAAGAACAGAACCACTGGGGCAATATCTTCAGGCAAAGCCCAGCGGCCACACGGCACCGACTCCTGCAAGTAATGCTCAAAACCTTCTCGCTCCTGTAAGCCAACGGTGAACTCTGTACGTACAAATCCAGGGGCAATTGCATTCGCCGTCACGCCGTGCGGTCCGTATTCCACGGCGATCGCACGCGCCATAGCGGCCATGGCGGCCTTGGCCGTCGAGTAAGCCGCAATGTTCGGCATAGTCGCCTCAGCGGAAATAGAAGAAGTCATCACCACGCGGCCAAAGCCACGATTGCGCATCCCCGGTATGAATATTTGGCTGCAGTTGAATGAGCCATTGACGTGCACATTCATCAACTGCTGCCACTCCACAGGCGTCGTTTCAATCAAAGGCTTGCGATTTTGGTTGCCCGCGTTGTTGATCAAAATATCGACATCCCAATGCTCGGCAAGCAGCTGCTGATGTGCCGCCTGCACGGCCGCATGGTCAGACACATCAAAACTAGCGCCGCGTGCATCGATGCCTTGCGCTTGCAAGCCTGCGACAGCTTCATCGCAGGCCGCTGATCGAAGATCGTTGATGATCACTCGCGCACCCGCGTTGCCAAGCGCGGTTGCAATGGACAACCCAATGCCGCGCGCAGACCCTGTGACCAAGGCCGTACGGCCATCCAAACCAAAGGTTTGATGCAGATAAGACGTTTTATTCATCGTGTTCACTTTAAATAAGAAATCAAACAGTTTTGCCCGCTGCGTGCATCGCGGCACGATAGCCAAATGTCAGCCCTGGGCCAAGCGTCGTTCCTGGGCCAGGATAGGTTCCCATCATGATGGACGCCATGTCATTGCCAACCGCATACAAACCATCGAGCACCTGCCCTTGGGAATCCAACACTTGTGCATCGGCGTTGGTCATCAATCCAGTGCTGGTGCCAATCTCAGCAGACCAAACTTCCATGGCGACGAACGGGCCATGCGCGATGGGACGCAGGCAGGGATTGGGCATTTGCGTGGGGTCGCCGTTGAAACGATTCAGTTCGCTGTCGCCCTTGCCAAAATCTAGATCTTTACCTTGAACCGCCATGGCGTTGTAACGGCTCACAGTTGCCGTCAGATTTTCTGGCGGTATTTTGAGTTTCAATGCCAAGGCCTCAAGCGTAGGCGCGGTCAAGAGGTAACCGTCCGCCTCAAAGCGTTTCAGATTGGTAGTGCCTGGATAGACATTGCCCAGACCGTATTGCTTCACGAAATTTGCTTCACAAATTAGGTAAGCCGGCATCGTTGGCACTGTCTTGTGCGAGGCATACATGCCTTCAACAAAGTCATGGTAAGAGTTGGCTTCATTGACAAAACGCTTGCCAGCGCTGTTGACGGCAATCAGTCCAGGCTTGGCACGATCAAGCGACAAGTGGGGGTAGACACCACGACTCCCATCGGGTCGTCGGGTCACAGAAACGGGTGTCCAAAATGCACCCGGGCCCTGAGTTTCTGGGGCGACAACGCCGCCATGTGCCAATCCCAATTCAATGCCATCGCCCGTGTTACTTTGACAAGCCACACTGAGCGGCGGTGTTGGTTTAGGCATGAACATTTGACGCAGCTTTGTGTTGTGACCATAACCACCTGTCGCAATGACCAAGCCTCGGCGAGTTTGGATGCGTAAGCGTTTGCCTTGAGACTGGGCGACCACACCCACCACACGACCCGCGTCCCAGATGACTTCCTGCACCGTCGTCTCAAACATCACGGGGACATTCTTCTTGCGAAGGCTATAAAACAAACGTGAGACCAACGCGTTGCCCATGACAACACGCGTCCCGCGTGAGTAACGCAAACGATCAACAACGTAACGCAAAAATAATTTGCCTGAGTAAATGAAGTTGCTCATCGATTGAAAGCGATGGATCAAAGGCGCAAGATCGCTCTTACCCGCCATCATTCCGCCCAGAACCATGAACTCTGGAATAGGGGGGCGGACTCGCTCAAAGTCTTTACCCAGAAGTCGTCCATCAAACATGGCTGGCGCCAGTGCCCTGCCTGTGATCGCTGCACCATCCATGTCCCGATAGTCTGGGTGCTTGCCGCAAGGCACGAAGTGAACATCCGTTTTTTCACGCAGGTAGTCAACCACCTTCGGCCCCGTCGCCAAATAAGCAGTGCGTCGGCCATCCACATCCGGGCCGCCGATCAACGCATCCATGTAACGTGCAGCGGCATCTGCGCTGTCGGTGTAACCGGCTTCTAGGCTTTGTCGATTGCCTGGAATCCATACCGTTCCAGCCGAGGTGGCTGCAGTTCCTCCAACCCAAGCAGATTTTTCAAGTATCAACGGTTTGATACCTTCCAGCGCTGCAACCAGCGCCGTGGTCATGCCCGCAGGGCCCGCGCCCATCACCAGTAGATCGACCTGTTGATCCCAGCTGGGTGTTGTATTTGATTTAGCGTTCATCTCATTGCCTTTGTTTCGTACCCTGTGCTCAGACCGATGGCAGGTATTGGTCGATGGCTTCTCCAGCCAACATGCCAAATACCGCTGACTTGGACAATCCACCTGAGTAGCCAGCCGCCTCACCGCCCCCCTCCAAGCCACCCGTACAAGCACCTGCTGCATAGAGCCCTGGAATGGTTTGCCCGTCCTCACGCAAGACGCGCGCTTGCGCGTCTGTGGCAATGCCACCCATGGTGTAAGTGATCCCTGCGCAAGCCTCGATGGCATGAAAAGGCCCATGCCGAATCGGCCACGCTTTATACGGATGAACGCTTCGTGGCGGCTGATCGGACGCAGTGCCTTCATCGACCAATTGGTTGTAGCGCGTGACGGTATCGACCAGCGTGCTGGGATCGAGTCCCAGCTTTTGAGCCAATTCAGTCAAGGTATCGGCACTGATCAGATTGCCGCCGGCACTGAGCAGGTAGGGGTTGGCAGGCAGCAACCAATCGCGTCCCGGGCCGTTCCAAATGGCTTCGTCAAAGATGATGACGGCCGACAACGGATCAGCGCGCTGGGCAATCGCGTTCGTGATGAACACACCACCTAAGCCTTCATCACAAAAACGACGTGCGGTCTCATCTACAACAATTCCGCCACATGCCAACGAATCGAGCACGGGGTAAGGCCACAACGCCCCATCGGTCATGGCCTTGCGATGTTGAATGTGTCCATAGAAACGATCTGTACCGACCAGTTTTGCACCCGCCGCCTCGGCCATCAGCAACCCTTGGCCTTGGCCACTGCCTGCATTGCGCTGCAACAGTCGATCGGGCCGAGCAGAAATGAAGCGCTTCACCAAATCTGGGTTGGCTTGAAAACCACCATCCGCAATGACCACAGCACGGCTATGCAGCTGCACCACATCTCCTGTGGCGGTTTTGACTTCGACACCCTCGCAACGGTCGGCCCCCATCAGCAGGCGTTGTGCCGTCATACCTTGTGCGATCGTGCCACCTTGCGCACGCAACTTATCACCCAAGGTACGCAACATCACATCACCCGCGCGTCCACGCCAATTCAGTCCAGTTTGACGGACCCCGGGTGGGGAAAGTGAATTGCGACGCAAGCCATCAGGCCCCGCTTGAATAAAGCGCACGCCCAAGGACGACAGCCAACGCAAAGTACGGCGCGCGTTTTGCGTCAAGGCATCCGCCAGCTGTGGATGGGTCGTCCCGCGGGTGGTCTTTTCTAAGTTCTCTTTCACCCACTGAGGGTCGCCCGCCATGTCGTCCATGGCAATGTGAAACAAGCCTCCGGTATAGCGGCTGTTGCACAAGTAAGCATCGTCTTTGCTCTGCTCCAGAACTTGAACGCTCCAGCCTTGCTCGGCCACTTTGTTGGCAGCGGCAAGTCCTGCAAGTCCACCGCCGATCACGATTACATCGCTGAGTGTCATGGGCTATCTCCTTGAATCCACGTGTTCTTAGTACTTAGGCAACAGGGTGTCCGCAATGATGCGAAGCACCTCCACATAGCTCACCAACAGCCCCAGCACTACAGCCGCAAGCACGAAGCCAACGAGGCTTGGCCAGAGCTGTCCCAACTGAAAAGACATGCCGAGAAAGCCCAGAAAAACGAACGCGGACAAAGCAAATGCGACCGTGTGTCCACGACGCACCAGGAATTGCACAACGGGGTATGAGCTGTGAGAAGAAAAGGGTTCTGACATAGTGAGTTTGGATGTGAGATTAACGTTGAATAGCGCGCTCTGCAGCGAAGCGACCGGCACGACGGCCCGAGGTCATGGCCCAACCGATGTGATGCCCGTGCCCCGCCAAAATGGTGCCGCCTTGCCCTGCTGAGCCTGCCGCCCAGAGGCCCAAGATGCGCTGACCGTCTGGTCGCGTCACCTCATGCCGCGCAGTGACTGCCAGCCCACCTTCGGTGAAAACAATCCAGCTCATCACTGGGCCGAGTGCATAAAAAGGCCCTTGGCTAATCGGCTGACGCGTGCGTGTTGAATCCGCCTGTATCGCCTGGTTGTACGCTTGAACGCTGGTGTTCAATTGGTCTGCAGGCATCCCCATTTGGCGAGCCAGCTCAGCCAATGTGGAAGCTTCGTGATACAGGTCAGGACGTGTGTGTTTGTAGTCTTTCAAATACGCATAAGCCACGCCTGGAGCGGTAGAAACAAAGTTAGGCCACGCCTCAAACATTTGCGCCACGCGATGGTCGAACACAAGATACGCCTCTTTGTCCGGTTGGTTCGGCACCTGAAGTTCTGGGCGATCCAGTTCATCGCTGAAACGCTCAGCCCGTTTATTAACCAGCATGGCTCCAGCGCGCAAAAGGGAAGGCTCTGGCGCCAGTGACGCGGTCATGAACCGGGTCACAAAGGGGCGGAACACCCACAACGGCAAATTCATCAACGCAAACTGCATCGGCTTGGTGATCCAACGGTAGGGTGGCAATCGACGCAGCAGTGTTTCCACCGGCGGCGCCTTAAAGCGCATGCTTGGCCCCCACATCACTTCGGGGTTCTTGATCCAGCCCCCCACTTGTTGGGCAATGCGATGCCCATCGCCAGTGCTGGCAGCGTTCATTGCATCGACATGCGCCGCATGCGGGACGTGCTGTTGTTTCAGCGCTGTGCTAGCGCTGAAGTCACCACTGGCAAGAATGACCCCCCCGCGTGCGTTGAACTCGGTCATGCCCGAACCTGTGTCCGCAACGATGCCGGTCACTTGCTCACCATCCATGACCAAATGGCTCAGGCGAGTTTCCAAACGAATATCGACGCCTTGTTTGCGACACTCTTTCTCGAGGTAGTACGCATAGGCCCGGGAATTGGGCAGCACGTTGTGCATTCGCGGTTTGCTGTGGGGCGGCTCTGGCATCGGCCCATAAAAACTCAGTCCAATGCTGATGAGCCATTCCAGCGTCGCTTGCGCGTTATCCACCAACACCCGACGCAACTCTAAGTTTTCCTTCTTGGCCAACTCTGGACTCAAGAAGAGAGACATGTCGTTGAAGTGCTCATCTGGTGTGTCTTCAATGCCTTTGGCCTTTTGAAAACGCGTACCAGTTGCCGTGATCGACCCCACCGAGAGCTTGGTGGTGCCGCCCAAAAATGGATTTTTTTCGAGCAGGATGACGTGCGCACCCTGTTCGGCTGCTGCAATCGCGGCAGCCATGCCCGAACCGCCGCCGCCCACAACGATGACATCTGCCGTTTCTATTCGCAGGGACTGAGGAGATGAGTTCATGATAATTTCTGATTCAAGGAATTGAGGTCCATGATCTGCCCCCGATCAGAGGGCAGACCCAGATATAAACGTGCGTGGTGACGCGATTTACATCTTGCAAAGTGGCGATGCACTTGGAACGATGGCGGGGCTGTAGGTTTGATCAACAACAGGGCGGAGCTTGCCGTCGACCGATTTCACGCGAGCCATAAAGTTAGGCACCATCAATTGATGATCGGCAGCACGCAGCGTCAAAGATCCCATGATGGTTTCGATTTGAGCCCCGTGCAAAGCTTTGCTCACGTCTTCAGGTTTGGGGCTCTTGGCCAAGCGCACACCTTCCAACATGACGGTGGCACCGTGATAAGCCAAGCCCTCGGTTTCGGTGGGCGCACGGTTGAACTTAGAGCGGAAACCCGACACAAATGCCTTGTTACGTGGGTTGTCAATGTCAACGCCGTAACCCAAAGTGCCAGCCATGCCTTCTTGGATTTTTCCAGTGGCGCCGACCATGAAATCCGACAACATTGCGTGACCAATCACTGGTGTCTTTGGCATGAGACCAAACTCACCCGCTTGTTTCATGAAGTTAATGCCGTCGCGTGCAGGGATGGCAGCCCAAACGCCATCCACATTGGCGGCTTTCAATTGGGCAATGTAGGGTGAGTAGTCCTTGGTCCCTAAGGGGGAGAACAGAACTGTGGCCACGGTCTTGCCTTTGGCTTCTACGGCCTTCTTAAAAGATGCCGCGGAGTCACGGCCCCAAGCGTAGTCAGCCGCGATGATCGCGAAATTGTTGCCTTTGATGTTAGGCGCCCATTCGTTGATCATGGCAATGTCAATCGCATCCGACTGCACGGTGCGGAAGCTGCGGAATTTGCAGGTTTCACCGGTCAGCTTGTCGGTCTTGCTGATCGTGGCGAAGTAAGCCGCATCCCAGCGCTCCAGGTTCGGAACAATGGCCAAAGAAACGGCAGAGCCGATTGGGCCAATCAGCAAGTTGTAACCATCGCGTGCCAGCTTCTCAGCGGCACGACGGCCAGTGTCGGGATTGCCCTCGTCATCACCTTCGGCCACTTCGATTTTGCGGCCATCCACGCCACCTTTGGCATTCGCCTCATCAATCGCAAATCGGATGCCGCGAATGACCTCCTCGCCCATCTCCGCCCAAACGCCTGTTTTGGACGACACCAAACCGACCTTGACCGGCTCTTTGCCTTGCGCCAAGGCGCTCAACGGCAGGACTGTCACCAGCGCTGCACTGGCCAACAGTTGATAGATTTTTTTATATTGCATGCTTGTCTCCTAGGTATGAAGGATTGCCGGAATCGGTCCGGCGGCCGTTGGGAACTGGGGGCGATGGCCTTAGACCATCACATGGCTTTCTAAATCTTTGAGGCCTTCGGGCGAGTTGCTCACCACGCCTTGTGCCACCACCGAGCCCTTGGCCATGGCCAAGTACCGGTGCGCCACGCGTGCGACGAGGCTCATGTTTTGTTCGATCAACAACAGCGCCGTGCCTTCGTCCGCCACGCGGTTGAAGATGTCGGCGAGTTGGTCCACGATCACGGGCGCCAAGCCCTCGGTGGGTTCGTCCAACAAGATCAAGCTGGGGTTGGCCATCAACGCGCGGCCCACGGCCAACATTTGTTGTTGACCACCTGATAGCGCTGTGCCCGGTGTGTGGGCGCGCTCTTGCAAGATGGGGAAGAGCTTGTAAATCTCGGGCACAGACCATGGGCCTTTGCGGCCCACCGCAGCGCCGAGCAAGAGGTTTTCTTCCACGGTGAGGTTGGCAATGATGCAGCGGCCTTGGGGCACCACCACGATGCCGTGTTGTGCCGCCATGTAGGGGCGGGGCTTGATGATTTCGTGTTTGTCTAAATGGATGTGACCTGCTTTGAGGCTGGCCAATCCCAAGATGGTGTTGACCACCGTGGTCTTGCCCACGCCGTTGCGACCAATCAAGGCCACGCGTTCGCCGGCATTCACATGCAAGTTCAGGCCGTGGAAGATGTGCGCAGCGCCGTAGTAGGCGTGCACGTTTTTCAGGTTCAGTAAGGCGCTCATGCTGCACTCCCCAAATAAGCTTCACGCACGCGCGGGTCAGCGCGCACGGCGGCCGGCTCACCACTGGCGATGACGCGGCCCAATTCAAAAACAGTCACCACATCAGAAATGCCAAACACCACATCCATGTCGTGCTCCACCAGCAGTACCGACACATCCCAGCGCGAGGTGAGGGCTTTTAAGTGGTGCGCCAAATCGTGGGATTCTTTGACCGACAAACCGGCCATGGGCTCGTCCAGCAGCAGCACGCTGGGGCGACCCACCAAGGCCAAAGCCAAGTCGAGGCGGCGTTGCTCGCCGTAGCCCAAGTCTTCGGCCATCACGTGGGCCATGCGGTCGAGCTCCAGCTCTTTGAGCACAGCATCTGCATCGGCGGCTGAGTCCTGCACGCCCATCTTGTGCGAGGCCAGTTCGACTTGTTTGCGAACGGGCATGCCACCAAAAATGCTGGTGCGCTGAAAACTGCGTGACAAGCCGAGCATGCGGCGCTCGACCACGCCCATCTCGCTCACATCGGTGCCACGCAGGGTGACTTTGCCGCGCGTCAAACGGCGACGACCGGTGATGGCATCGATGACGGTGGATTTACCAGCACCGTTGGGGCCGATCAGGCCGCGAATTTGGCCTTTTTCTAAAGTGAGGGACACACCATCAACGGCTTTGACGCCGCCGTAGTGGATGGCCACATCGTCGGCCTGAAGTACATAAGGAGAGGAATTGCTCATAGGGGTTCCGTGTCTGTGTGTCGGTCTATTTAGCGTTCTGTTTTCGGCTCTGTTTGCCGTTTAATGCGCACCGGCTTTGGCGCGTGACGCTGAGGCGGGCTTGCCGCGCCAGAGGGCTTGCAAAGCGCCCGCGATGCCCGTGGGCGAGAACACGATGACGGCGATCAAGGCCACACCAAAAATAGACATCCAGTGGGTGGCGTAGTCGCCCACCACGTCTTTGAAGATGAAATACACCACCGCGCCCAAGGCGGGGCCCCACAGGGCTTTGAAGCCACCGACCACGACCATCATCAAGGCCATGCCCGACAAGCTCCAGTGCAAGCTCTCGGGAGAGACAAAGCCGGTGTTCAAGGTGGACAGCAAGCCCGCCACGGCGGTGACCACCGCAGACAAGGCGTAGATGGCAGCGCGTGGAATGACGGTGGAGATGCCAATGAAGCGCGCACGTTCTTCGTTGTCGCGCACGGCTTCGGTGATGGCACCAAAACGTGTGTTGAGCAACAAGGTCAGCAGCAACATGACGATGACCAAGGTCGTCCAGCAAATCAAAAATAGGGTGACAGGCTTGAGGATGGCCGATTGGCTAAAGCCAAAAATCGTGGCAGGCCAATCGACTTGCATGCCGTCAGCGCCACCCGTGATGCCGCGGGCGCGCGAGACCGACAAAAAGAACATTTGGCCAATCGCCAAGGTCAACATGCCAAACGCAATGCCGGGCACACGCACGATGATCAGGCCCACCACAAAGGCGGCGATGCCTATGCCCACCAAGGTGGCCAAGATGGCCCATTCGACGGGCATGAGTTGTTGTTGCAAGGTGATGCCGATGGCGTAACCGGCCACACCAAAATACAAGGCGTGACCAAAACTCACCAAGCCGTTTTGCTTGAGCAGCACGCCAATGCCCAAGGCAAAGACGGCGTACACCACGGCTTGGGTCAGCAGTGACAGCACGGTGTTTGAACTGATCACTGCCACCAAGCCCACGCCTGCGAGCAGGGCGGCGACAGAATAAGCAATAGCGCGAAGGGGGCTCATATCCAAGGTCCTCGGGAATTAAGTGCGGCTGCCAGCAAAACCTGCGGGCTTCCAAATCAAGATGGCGACCATGAACACAAAGGGCAGCAGCACCGATGCGTCAGGCAAATACACCGCGCCAATGGCCTGCACCATGCCCAGCAGCAAGGCGGCGATGAACGCGCCAGCGAGTGAGCCCAAGCCGCCAATCACGACCACCACAAAAGAGTCAATCAACACGTCTGAACTCATGGAGGGTGACAGCGACAAGAAGGGTGCAGCCACCACACCGGCCAAACCAGCCAACGCGGTACCCAAGCCCACCACACCAGCGCTCAAGGCATCGGTGTTGACGCCTTGCATGGCGGTGGTCACGGGGTCGGTACTGGCAGCGCGCACAAACAAACCCACTTTGGAGTAGCGCAGCCACAGGCTCAAGCCCAGTGCCACAGCCGCACCCATCACGATGACGCCAATGCGGTAGGCGGGCACGGAGGTGCCAAACAAATCGACAGAGAAGTTCAAGGCCTCGGGTGCAGCGACAGAGAGGTTGCTCTTGCCCCAGACCGACTGCACCATGTCTTCGATGACGAGCAGCAAGCCGAAGGTGACCAACACGACCGTGAGGGGTTCACGGTCTTGGAGCAGGCGAAAACCGTAGCGGTCCAGCAGCACCCCAAAGACGGCCATCAAGGCGGGGGCGACCACCAAAGCGACCCAGAAGTTGCTTTGCAGGGCGACGGTGTAGCCGAGGTAGGCGCCCAACATGTAGAGCGAGCCATGGGCAAAGTTGACCACGCGGCGCAGGCCGTAGATCAAGGCCAGGCCCGAGCACATCACGATGAGCAATGCGCCGTAGACGAGGCCGTTAAAAAGGTTGATGGTCAACATGTTGTCATCCTCATAAAACTCACCCTTCAGTTTTGTCACTTGTTTTCTTATGGGCGCGAGTATCAAGATGAAGCTATTCCATTTCCAATGAAATAATCGTATTAACCATATTTTTAAAATATATCTATGTTGGATGTGTCGTCTGTCGGCAAACACATGCGATCACCTTCGGTTCATGCACATGAGCGATAGAGGCTATACAGTCAGCGCTATCAAAACCCTCTGTTCTCAGGATTCACTTTGGCTTTACCAGCAGCACAACCGCGAAGACACGCGCACACAAGGCAAGTCACTTTCACTGGCTATCAAAGAGACGATGGCTTGTGGGACATTGAAGGTGTGTTGCGTGATACCAAACCCATGCCATTTGAAGTTCCCGGCGAGAAATCTTGGTTGCCGAACGAACCAATTCACAACATGTCGATTCGCTTAACGGTGAATGCACGCCTTGTGATTCAAGACATTCAGGTGTCGATGGATGATGTTCCGCACGACGAGTGTCCCCAAGCCATGCCACCTATGCAAAAACTGATTGGCGCTCAACTCGCCAGTGGCTGGCGAAAAGCAATTGAAGAAAACTTGGGTAAATCGCAAGGGTGTGCGCACCTGCGGGAGCTGCTGTTCAACATGGCCACCGCCGCGTTCCAAACCGTGACTGGCACATTTGAAGTCACAAACCCAGAAATACCACCACCTCACTTAAACCGTTGTGTCGCATGGCGGCTCGACACGGAATTGGTCAGCCGTCGTTACCCCATGTTTTTTAAACCACCATCCACCGATGGTTCTTGAACTTGGACATTGACAGAGTTGAAATCAAGGCAGGCGTTACCTTTTGCTTGGTCTCGCGATAGCCGGACATTTCTTGGTACACACCCGCTGTGGTGGTTTTTTCTGCATGGATGGTTTGGGTCGTGTTGGTACTACCGCCCAAGATCAGCTAACCCTCTTTGCTGGTGTGAGCCCCTGCGCTGCGCACAAAGTCCACCTTAGGTGC
>JACCDT010063924.1_pt1 | contig 13924 bp, 18 predicted proteins | sample 7446291 | NCBI WGS metagenome assembly JACCDT01 (sample SAMN15323446, study PRJNA562643) | freshwater metagenome | isolation source: river surface water | place: USA:Blue River Watershed | collected 2017-08-17
GACCATCCTCCTCTGCATTGCTCATTTTGCTTACAGCTACGGCGCCCCCAGCAAGCGCAGCACCTCCCACAAGTAATCCCACAAGTGGTAATGCACCACCCACATTCTTAACCATCCTCAATCCCCATGAATCAACATTCTTACTTCCACGCTTATTTGAATTACTCTTCTTAGTGGTTTTCTTTCTCATACAACAATCATAAATCATAATCAAGTTATACGCAAATAAACAAACCACTTATTTACGAAATTCGTAAATCATTCTATTCAAGTATCCTTCTGGGTATATTCTCTCAAACCCAATCTTTTCAAGTATCTTTATCATAAGCGGATTTACAACATCAGCTCTTAACTTTACATAATTTCTCTTATTCTTTACCAAATCTCTAATCATTCTCTCTGCTAATCCAATACCTCTAACGCTAGAGTCTATTACAATGCTAAATGTTAGTATCTGCATCACATCTTCTATATAATCATCATTCATGTCTGTCTCAAGCATTTGATAACTTCCGAATATTCCGCCATAAATATTACCTTCTTTATCTATCAAAGCACTAACTGGCCAGTCGTTTCTAAGCATTCTTATACCAGAGTCTTTTATCAAATCACTAAATTGATCAGCTATTTCATAACACTCAACAAAAATATCATCGTCTATTTCAATGTCAAATGATTCATTGTGACATCCGTCAAGATCAACTATTTTCAAATCATTTGGATTGATTGTCATATATTGATTATATCATTGAATTTTGTGATTAATTTATAGTTTGCGTTTTTTGCTTTTTACCGAGATTATTCCAGTAGATGTGTAAAATCTTGTGCTTCCTGGGTCTGAGTTAGTATAATTTTGTTGAGGTCCATCATAAAATGATTCTTGTCCTTGCCCTGATGATCTTACTCCAGACCCGGTTACTGGCGTATAGCTTGTATCGGTTCTTTCTTGACCTGTGCTTGAATATCTTTGTCTAAAATCCTCATTATCACCTGAAGTGCCTCTCCACTCTCTCGAATCATTTAGAGACTGAGCGCCTCTATCAACGGAACTTGCGCCAGCAGGACTCATTCCTAAATTTGCTCTCAATTGTCTTTCAAATTCTGGATAAAGATATATGCTTTCATTTGGATTATCTCTATTAATTGGCTGATTGGTACCTCTTGCAAAATTTGTGTCTGTTCTCACTCTATAAATCAATGCTCTCGTAAGCCTTCCTATTGATCCATCAGCAAAACTATTGTCTACTCTTGGACCGAAATCAATATTTCTATTGTGCCAATCTTTAAGCAAGTTTTGTATTCTCACAACCTGATCCCTTGACAATCCAGCTTCATATCCATTGCGACTCGCTGTAAGATTTGCAGAACTAGGAACCATTCTTAGCAGGTGATCCCTTAGTGATTCTTCAATACGAACAGGTGGAATTTGAGTTTCTGTATTAATTGGTGTTGTAGATGTTGTTTGATTTGTTTGTGTTGTTCCAGTCGTATTCGTTGTTTCTGCTGTTGTAGTTGTTGTAGTTGTTTGAGGTGTTGAATTTGTTGTTTCTGTTAAGCTGGGTACTGATTCAGTAATAGGAGTCATTCTAAAATCATTTACAAATGGTGTTGAGGTTTGACCAGCAGTTTGACTAATTGCTCCCTGAATCCCACTTTGAACCAAGTTATTTGCCCTATCTGCACAATCACCACCCGCTTCTATTGCAGCTTGTATTGGGTTCTTAATATTTCTAGTAGCTCTCCAAATGAAAAATCCAATTCCAAGTACAGTAATTCCACCAATTGCATAAAATGCTTCAACTGGAATTTCTGGATTAGATACTTTTCTCATACCCTTATGGGACTTCTTCATACAATCATCGTAACACATAAATAAATAAAACAAAACAATTTAGCCAACAAGCATTGACCAATTGCTAATTTCTACTTTATATTGAAAATTTCATTCATTTTCGTTTCATATTCCTTCCTTATTTTAATCATAGATTCCTCATAAGCACCATCTTTCAGCATATGTTTAATCTTTTGAAGATCACTAATACTTTCATTTAGTTTTTTCATAGCCTCTTTTTCTATCTCTTCTTTTTTATTCTTCACAAATTGCTTATTCTTTTCAGACACATCAAGATTCTCAATATAACTTTTGTCTATATCAACTCTAGAAGAACATTCGACGCTTATGTAATAATTTTTCTCAGATAGCCCTGATGTTTTCAGCATATTTTTTGGAATTTCATCATTATCAAATGCAGAATTAATTTCCTTTAGAAGACATGGTTTATCTTCCAAACCGCAATCTATTTCTCTTCTCATCCAATCTTGATAATCTCCAGCCCAATGATAGTAATGCAATACTACATCTAACTGACTAAAGAATAAAGCAATACAGTTGTCTAAATGATCCCTTTGTGATTCACCACAAATCTTACATATTTCAACTCCCTTGTATTGAACATAAAATGAATTTAGATCAGGCTTTTTTGTTATTTGGTTCATTCATTACAAATAGCACAATAAAAATCTACAGTCTTTTTCTTCTGCTTGAAACAACAATTCTTCTCTCAGCTCTATCTGCACCACATTTTGTTTGTGTATAAGCACCTTCGCCAAGTTTAGGTGAAAGCATTGAGTCATTACCACTTGGCAATCCTCTTGCTGGTGCAGTAATTGGTGTATAAAACTTACCCAACATTGCCATTGTTCTAGCTTCATCAGTTCCCTCAGTCCAAAAATATCCAGCCCTATTTCCAACATACTTCAAAACAGCATAAAACACGTCTGGATGTATAGGATTACTCGTATGTGCATTTAGAGCCCCAGTTGTAAATCCAGTAATTGTTGGATTTTGTGCAGTCATAAATCTTACAAGTGCTTGTCTTGTTGACTCATCAACTGCGCCATTTGGATTTACATTACACTGAGCAGGATCAGTTGCGCCCGCACAATCACCATCACCATCTCTTCTAAATCCAAGACCCTGCAATGTTCTCTGTACCGCTTCAACAGTATCTCTATCATTTACATTAATATTTGCATCTGCTTGTGGTCTTACACCACTAAAATGAGAAGTAAACCACTCATTCAAAAGATGGTTGTTGCTTGAAAATGGTCTGTTTGTAGTTGTACCTGTTTGGGGTGTTCCCTGTGCTGTTCTATTTTGTACAGACTGAGCAGCAGAAGCAAGTCTAGCTTCTTCTCTTGCCTTTGTTGCAAGATAATCAGCAGTTCTCTGATCAGCAGGTCTAAAGTTTGATTGATCATGAAGTCTTGGTATATATTGGGTTGTATACCACCACGCAACGCCAGCAAGCACAACTGACACAGCACCAGCTATAAGAATAACTGGCGCCTTAGATGAAGCATTAGAACTTGGTTGTGAAGGTGCTTGAATTGGTGCTGAGACAGCAACTTCATCAGGATTTCTAACTCTTCTCATTCTTCTTGTCTTAGCCATAAACAAACAATAACACAAATACAAAATAAACACAAATCTATTTTGTTCTTTTATTGTAATCGTTTACCAAGATTATCCAAACACCCGATTCCAATCAACACTAAACATATCTTCTTTATTCTCAAGACCAGTACATTTCTTATTAAATTCCAGACAGACCTTACTATCTTCAAATTTCTTCTTGCCATTCTTTGTATAGTAGAAGAAGAAAGGCATGATTGTTTTATTTTCCATAGCTAAATTATAGCAGAATTATGCTTTTCTTGTTCTACCGCTTGAATCGCTATATGATCCAGCTACACCTTGACCTTGTGGAATTCCAATTCCAAGTTGCTTTCTGAATAGAAATGCAGCAGTTGCAAGTGCTGTTGGAATTACAAACCACAGGATCATATTATCTGATCCATCATTTTTTACACTTCTTAGACCTTTTGCAGACTTTGATCTTGTTCTCTTTTGAATCTTCATAAGAATAGTATACATAAGCCAACAATATAAACAAATTGTTATGTAACTATTTTATCACATTGGATCAGATTCTTCGTTTTCTTCTACTTTAAAATCACCAGAAACCATAAATAGTTGTTTTTTGGCTCTTGTTACTGCAACATAATAAAGATTATCTTCTTCTGCTGTTTCGGGATTGTATTCCCCAGAACAGTTAGATGAGAATGTGTCTTCAAGGACAAACACTCTATCTGCTTCAGAGCCTTTGAATTTGTGTACAGTTGTGAGAAGTATATATTTCTTCATGGCTCTTTCCTTTTCTCTCTCAAATCTTTCAACAAGCTTTCTCACTTCCATAGGATTAGCTCTACGCAACTCATAAGGATCAACTCTTGGAAAGTTGCCAATCAATTCTCTTGCTCTTTCAATAATTTCTAATGGAGTTTTTGCCTGTATTGAATAGGCAAGTCTTTCTACCATCTCGATTTCATCCAGTTTATTTTCAGCAGCACCTTTTTGAGCATAAACCATAGCCATGATTGCTTTGTAATGTCTATCTCCACCCAATTTAGCTTTGTTATCTATTTCTTTTCTATTTGCACAATGTTTAATCAAAGCATCTTCCATTCTTCCAACTGATTTGTAAGACAAACCATCATCATAATCTTGAATTTCTTTTTCAAGACTATCTTTCTTCTGCTGTAGAACATCGGTTATATCAATTCCCTGCTTGGCTCCAACTGTTGCATTTATGATTATTCTTTCAAGTAATTTATCATAATTATCCAAACCAAGAAGAATTATTGGAGTGCCAACGCTTACAAGTAAATTAGCGACATGTTTCAATACAGCATTTTTTCTAGATATGATAATATCACCTGGCTTAATTATCTGAACCATTTCTGTTCCAGTTATCTGATTTACTTCGCCTTGAATGGCTGTTTCAGGCACTTCAAAATCACTTACGCAATTTCTAGCCAACTCTGCAACAGCTTTTGGAACTCTATATGAAACAGATAGATAAAGTTTCTTCGCCTTTAGTATTTCTTCCATTCTTTGCATCATGTCAAGTTCTGAGTATTGGAAAAGATAAATAGCTTGTCTTGGATCACCAATAACAAATATTCTTGCATGATTTCCTGCTTTTATCAACATCTTTACTTGTGCGATATTCATGTCTTGTGCTTCGTCTATGAATACATAATCATATTGATCAATGTTCATCTTTTCAGATACAGCAGTAATATAAATCATGTCATTGAATGAATAAATCATTGCTTCTACAGGAACATCAACATATCTACCATCAATTCTCTGTTTCTTAACACCCTTTTTCTTGAATGAAAGAGCATACTTCAACAATAGTTTTGTCATAATTACGCCATAGTCAACAATTCCATAATTAAGACCAGCATCCTTTGCTTGCTGATTATCAAATACAACCTCTTTTATTGTTGTTAACTTGAGTGCCTTATCGAGAGAATCTTTCTCCTTCTGATCTTCAATGATTCTGCTTGTAATAAAGATTCTCATCTTATCAATGAAATCATTTTCTTCGGGTCTTATTGCATAAGCCTGTGCAAGATTTAGACAAGACAGTAGAAATTTCTTTAGTGGATCAGTGTCTCTTAGTTTAACATTTGGTTTAAGATTGTCTGCAAGGTGTCTACTGATATAGTCTTTGATATAGTTTCCATTTGCATCAATAATCAACTCTGTATTTGTGCCCTTTTCTGATCTCTCCTCTGACCCATCATCAACTTCATCATATCCATCATCATCAATCTGTCCTTTTTCTTTTAGATATTTCTTCAACTGTCTAAGTCCAAATCCGTGAAGTGTCATAACATCAACATTAGATGGACAACGAGCCCTTAACTCAGCAGCAATCTTTACGTTGAATGCTGAAACAAGAACTCTCTTGTTCTTTGGAATCAGCTTCAATGCATTTACCAATGTAGTTGTTTTGCCAGAACCAGCACGAGCTTCAATTACAACATTACCAGAGCCACTCTTTACTTCATGGTAAATTGCTCTCTGATAATTAGATGGTGTCTTTCCTGATTGCTGAATCATTCTAGCAATATCAGGATCACTCTCAATATCAGCTAATCGACTCTCTACAGTTTGCAAATCAGGTGAAATTAAGTCCTGTTCTATTTGTGGTATTTGAGATACTCTCACAATCTCAGTATCAGAAATCAATTCAACATCTTCTCTGTTTACAGATGCTCCACCAACCCAATAACCATCACCCTTCACACAACCAATAATCTTACCCTTCTTAGTCATCTTTCCATAATTGGGATCATCAACACATGGATAAATAGTCCCATCAGGAAGCTCTGAAATTATATCCTCATAACTTCTGTAGAGATTCTCAGCTTTTTTCTTAGGCATAAAGAAAGAATAACATAAAATAAGAAATAAACAAAACTAAACAAGGCAAATCTAAACTATTTGATATAATGCAATTCCAGGCACAATCTTTACTTTTATTCTAGATACGACACTATCACCAGAAACATAACAATTATTACTGTCACACATATATGAATTTACGTTTACAATGTATGCGTGTTCTTCTTGTCTTTCTCCAAGTATCTCAAATAACGCACCATGAGGTTTAACTTCATAACAAATAACAAAGTCCTTATTATTCAATTCCCTAAATTCTTTCTCAAAGATTGCAAACTGTGTACTACAATAATTACTGCTTGTTTTCTGGTTCATTAGTAGTTTCTCCATCATTCTTAGGTGGGATACTACTGTTTCTTCTTGCTTTCTCTTCCCTGACTGCCTTTATTGCTTCTTTTGCCTCTTGAATAGCTGGCCAAAGATCAACGAAAATCTTTCTAATTACTCTTAGAACATGCTTCACCGCTGGGTGAGAACCCTCTAGCTTCTTATATGTTTCTTCTGGTATTCTTCTCATAACAAGATTAATTGTACTTCCTATAGTGCCAAGTATGAAAAACAAAGCAACTATAGTCTCAAAAAACTGATTCAAGAACTGTAGCTTTTCCATAAAAGTAATGTAACACATAATAAAATAAAAGCAAAATCATCAATACAATTTGTCAACATATCAGTTATGCTATACAATAGACGCATGAGCGAAAAAATCACTTGTGGGCATATGCATAATATTATGCTTCACTTTAGGTTCAATGAATCATCTAGAGATAAGTTTTCATATTACACAAGAGTACCAGAATATGACAATGTTAGCATCTCTGTACACACGGGCTGCAAACATCCAAATGATATTCTTGGATATAAATCCACAAAAATAACAGTTGATGGTGTAATTGAAGTTATTTCTGGTGTTCCAAAAATAGGTGAGATTAAATATATTGGCAGAACAGGTGGAACTTCTGGTGCAGAGCTTCTTGAATCTCTCGCAAAGAGAGTCAATGAAGCAAAAATATTCATTCAAGACAATCTTGCGAAGAAGCCATGTTCAGAGTGTGGTGGCACAGTTTCAGTAAGAGATGGTTGTTACAACAATTCATGTCCATCTAAAATTGAAGTAAAAAAGACATATTCATTCAAGACTGTATCAATTATGCATGAAAAAGAAGGAAAGGACATGGCTTCTCCTAAACAGAAGAATGCCCTTATGAACTTTTCCAGATCATTTGAAGCAAATGGTATTAAGAAATACTCTCTAGCAAGAGAAATTATAGAATCAATGACAAATGAACAAGCCAATGCAATGCTTGGTCTTATGACTAAAGAGTGGAATAGTACAATCAAAGGCAAGATTTCGCCTGGACAGAAGAGTTATCTAAAATCAATGATGAATTATCTTCGTAGTAAGCGTTTCAAAACAGACATCATTCCTGATGCTGACATTGATATGCTTACATTTGAAGAGGCCAATAAAGTGATTAATAAAATCAAGCCCAAACATGATGAGCTTAGAGAAAAAGATGCTGCTGCTCAAGGCGCAGTCAAGAGACTAAGGCGCAGTGAGCAAACACAGGAAATTATGAACTTGTTTCAGGAAGTAAGTGACAAAGAATTCTTCTAAATCAGAAAACTAAATAGCAAATACGTTTTTCCACATATTTACTGCTTTGTTCAAGTCCCTTTCCTCCCTTGGACAATTATCTGCAAACCTCAAATTATTCGCAATCCCATTGATACGCTTCTGCATACCAAACTCAGTATCCTTGTCAATGCTACAAAGATTACCAAGAGTCTTGAGAGAGCAAATGTGAGGAATACCGAAATGAGAAGAAATCTTACGAATATTCTCAAGTGTAAAGTCCTTCTTTTCATTGCTTCCAATCAATTTCAAAACACCAGAAGGAGGCGCAAGAAAGTAAGATGCAAAAATCTTTGCACGCTTATTCCTTGCGGAATAGTCTTTCATAAATCTCCAGGGCTCAATTTCCTTAACAACTTCATTGGAATTCAACATAAATACATCTTCGCTGAGAGAGGGAATAGAGCCTCTATCAAGAAGAAACCACCCAAGAGAGTAAGCCATCACCATACGAATAAAATCTTGAGTGGATTTGTTGTCATAACCAATCAAAATGAAGGGCTTAGGAAGGCTGCTCCCAATTGCATTGAAGCTGGGATTGAGATAATCCTTCTCACGCTTCATTGACACAAAACAAACGGGTATACCAAGGTCTTGAATGAGATCAAAGACAGAAGAAATCGGTCCATCGTCAAGTTTGAGAAAATTACGAACATCCTTTGCACAAAGGTCGGCATTGAATGGAGATTCAACGCCAAGCTTACGGATGTTTGTAAACTTTTTCCAATCAATTTCGCTCTTGGCTGGAAAATCAAAATTGAAATGACTGATTGCTTGACCCATGAATTCAAAGAAAGTGGAATTGAGTACAATCTTGCGATCAGAGCGAGCAAGCATATCACGGTAAATTGAAGCAAATGGAAAATTGTCATAGTCGTAGCAACCAACTACAGTTTTCCAATAGTCCGCAGGATTTTCAAAGTTCTTTGAGAGTCCGGCCATCTCATAAGGATGTACACCGATGCGCTCCATAAGAGAAAATTGAGTGTTCTTGGAAAGCTCACGGGAGTTGTTGATTTGCATGATTGTTGTCCTTGTGTTCTGGCGGGAATGGAAACTGACCAATCCAGAGCCTAGCACACCCGCGCCGCCCTGTCTAGGAGAATCGGTTGGCATGGTTTTTGCTTGTCTCGTCAAGACAACAATCAACCTTTCAAATTAAAATAATTATGTAAATAAGCCCATCTCTCTATCTAAATCGAGTCTCTTACTTGTTTTTTTATTTTCTGTGTTACAATAGTCGTTATGACCACGACAGTTTCATTCATCGCCCTTGTCTGTTCCTGTATCGTCTCTGTTGTAAGCATCGCTCTTTCATGGGGCAAACTTAGTACAAAGCTGGATTTGATAGAAAAAGACACCAAGTTAATAGAAAAAAACTCACAAGACAATCAAACTGCTGTAACAAAAGCACAAGATGGAATGTCAAAGAAGCTTGAACTAACAGCAACAAAGCTAGATGATCTTCTGAAAAACACAACAGACGTAAAAGAAAAACTCATCAAACTTGAATCAGAACTTAATGGTATACAGAATGTAAGTCAATTGAAATTCAATAATCTTGAAACAAAGGTACAAACACTAGAATCAAGATTTGAAGATACTGTAAGACGACATACTGATGAAATAAAAGAAGCAAGGCATATTGCAAAAGACGCACTTTCCTCAGTTTCCTTGTTTAGAGCAGAGCGTATAAGAGTAAAGAAAAAGGCTGAGAATGAAAAAGACAAAATCACAAAAAGAGTAGCTTCTAGATACTAAACGCAAAATAACAATTGCCTTGTCTTTTGATTGTTGTATAATTGCATTGTATGAAGCGGATTGAAGATTCCAAGATTTTGATCATTGAAGACGCAGAACTTGCCACAAGTCTTGTTTACATACTTGAAGACTTAGGCACAAAAGAAGTAAAGAGAATATCCTCAATAACAGAATCCAAAATGATAGAGTTAAATAACTATGACATGATCCTTATGGATTTGAATCTTATTGACTCAAAAAATCCAGATGAGGTGTTCAAGCATATCTCTTCAAGATGTGATCTTGATAAGATAGTAGTTGCTTCGGGGATAGATGATTTACGTCTTTGGGCATATGGTAGAAAAGTAAGATGTTTGCCTAAGCCATTTCAATACTGTGAACTGATAAGACTAATGAAAGATTTCTTCATGCTTGATTAGAATTTGATTCTTCTTTTTCTTGCCTTTATTTTCATTCTTGGATTTGAGACTGTTGATACAGTTGGTATTGTTTGTGTTGCAATCTTTCTTGATTTATAGTATCTGTAACCAGCATATCCAACAGCAAGAACAGCGATAAATATAACTGGAAATATGATTTTGTTTGTATATTGAACTAAGTCATATCCGATACTATCTTCTACAATTTCTTCTTCTTTTTCTTCTTTTCCAGATTCTTCTAATGGTTCAATGTTTTCTTGAGTTTCTTGCACAGGAGGTGGAGTTGTTCTCTGCATCTGCTGAACTGGGATTGGTTGTGTAAATGAAGTAGGTGAGACTCTCAATTGATTTGGTTGAATAGATGGAGCAGAACCATTGGTTGAACCCAATGCAATAACATCATCAACCGTATTTGATTCATATACGTTAGAACCAACAGCTATTTTCTGCTGTGTTCTAATGAGAGAGTAGAATACATTTCCATGTCTAGGTGGACCACTTCTGATTGTATTTGAAAGAAAATCCTGTGCATATAGTGTAATAAGTGTATTCCATCTCTGATCTTCTGAAACTCTAGCCAAATCAGCAGCGTATCTGTTTATTATTTGTGCTGCGCTTGGATATCCAGCAGACCAAGCCATAAATGTTGTCACAACAGCCCAGAATGTGCTTGGATTTGATGCTCTAACTTCTGGTCTTAGTGCTCTTTGTAATCCTTCATATTGACCATATCTCATACCTACAAGCCCAACTGCTATTTGATCTCTTAATCCACCATTGCTTTCTTTCCAGCAACCTTCTGGCGACATACAAGCTGGCCTGCCCAATAGCTCAATAACCTTTGGATGATTGTGGAACCTAAACCATGTATTTTGTCTTGATGTATCTGAGTTTGGAACAGGCAAATCTCTTGGACCTGCTTCAATACCGAAATATCCAATTTCATGAAAACGAATAGTTGCACTTGCTGGAACAGTGTCTTCATCACCACAACCATTAGACATAAATCCAGCCCATAATTCAGTTGGGGTTCCAGGCCATACGGACTGAACAAATTCATTCAAAAATGGAATTGCCATAATTCTAGACTTCTTACTTCTCTTCCCATTATGATAACTTATTGGAAGAATCCCAGGAATGGCTCTAGATGACATATTTACATAATAACATGTTCCCCAATTTTTGCAAACTAATTTATAAAGTGCTATGATGATACCATGTATTCAGGCTTGTCTGCAAAGAGACTCATAAATTTTCTCATGGATTCTTATCCAAAACTAAGTAATCTTATTCCTGAATCTGATCTTCCTATAATCAAGAAAAATAGTGTCTCTACTAAAATAGGTGGATCAATACTTGGAGAAGGCCACTATGGTGTTGTCTTGACTTCAAACGATCCTAATAAAATAGTTAAAATTACAACAGATGTGTCAGAAGCCACCTTCGCAAGTACATACATTGAAAAAAACTGGATAAACGATCCAAGCATGATTGGATTTGCTAGATACTACCACTGCTTCTGTATAGGCAAAATAAAGAAAAGTTTCTTTGGAAACAAGAAAGAAATTAACGTGTATTTTATATCAAGGGAATCAACAGAAACTACCGAAAGACCAATCTTAAATAAAGAATTGATAACAACAAGAAACCTCTTTGCATCAAGGAACTCAAAAGCATATCAGTATCTTGAAAAAGATATGCTTACTATGAGTAGAGACGAAATTGTTAAAAAACTTAGAGATATAAACAAACTTCGTTCATTAAATTCTGTTGTAAGTATACTCGATCTTGCCAATTTGTCCTCAAAAGCTATGGATGCTCTTTCAACCGAAGAAACATATGAAGCATACATATCTCTAAGAGAGCTTATAGATAGATACAATATTTATATCTGCGATCTCCACTATGACAATTTTCGCATGGCTTATAGAAACATTAATGATGAGAATAAATTAATCAATGTTGTTTCTGATCCTGGGCATATGTTTGTTATGCCTTGGAGTGATATAACCAATCCTAAATCAATATAAATAACTTACAAATTCCTAATCGAAATTATACCAGAGTTAATATTCCAAATTCCGTATTCAGTATCACTTACGGTAAAATATGCTTTCTTTATACAAGCCTCTTCTATTCTTTTTCTACAGGCTTTGCATGGCAAAGCAAGCCTGAAAGTTCCATGTTTAGTGATTCTAGCAACAAATATGACGCTATTTCTAGCAATCTTTGAAGTAGTAGAAGAGATGGCTCTAGCTTCAGCATGAAATGTAGTGTTTCTGAATTCTGATATAGTTTTATTGCTTGTAAATACACTGAATTCTTTGGTTTCAATCAAGCATCCAATAATGTGCTTGCTCTGATAGCTATGCTTATTATTGAGATAGTCTCTCAGACTCTCAAAAGAATCTTGAACTTTCACAATATGTCATAGCATAAGTAAATAAATAAATCTACTTCTTGGTTCTTGCAGTGGCTTCGGCAAATTCAATAGTAGGCAACTTCATTCCATCATCCATAGATGGAGCACCAATCTTAAAATTGAAATCATTATTCTTGCCAGAAGCAAAATTAGAGAGAACCTCACGAAGAGGCCCCATCACAACATCAGCAACCTCATCACCAATCACAGCCATAGACTCAATACGAATCTCCTTATTAATTGCCTTAATCATGTCATTCTCAAAACCAAATGTCTCAACAATAAGAGAAACAAGAATGCCAAAAATTGCCTTACCACTCTCTGTACCAAAAAACTTAATCAACTTATCCTTCATCCCAGGATCAGCATTGTTTGGATCAATCTTTGATGCTAGATTTGCAGCAATAGGCTCCTGAACCAAGTTCAGAAATTGACGAGCCTGAATACGAACAGAAGCGGTGGAAAGATCACTTTTGACGTTGGAGAAGTCCATGAAGGACCATAGCACACAGCACTAGAACTTAATCAAATCTTGCCAGCTTCCACCCAAATACTGCTCAATACTACCTTCGTGTGCTCTTTCTAACTGTAACCAAAACAATTTAGCTGCCATCTCTGAACCAGGGCGAGAATGTTTTGCTTCATGCAAATAATTAGCCATAAACATCAAGCCAAGATATATCTTCCTTGACTCATCATCCTCTTTTCTTATTGCATTACTTGCCATTACACCAAAAATTACACTAATATACTTTTCACTATTACCTTCTTCATATAACTCAACAACATCAGATAGATTATGTCTGTTCATCTCATCAATAAATGCTTCTCTAGCCTTTACAGCTATAACATTCTGCCATCTTTCAGGAGGTGAAGGTATCATTGCTAAATACTAACACAAACCAACAATCAACACAAAAACAAATCAAATATTTACCAAATTACCTACTCTTCAAGGTCAACATCTTCTTCTTCAGCTTCCTTGTTCTCTTTGCTTGCTTCTTCAAGCAGCTTCCGAAGCTTTTCAGGATCAGAGAAGCGAGTCATAATTGGCGCAATCGTAAAGAAGCCAGTTCCAGACTTGTAGAAACAGAGATTGGGATTAACAAAACTAACCATAATTCCATCATTGAAGCTTCTACGAAGGAAAGCCCTAAATTGAGTATCAAAAACATCTTCGCCAAATACTGCAAAGATGAAACTATAAATCTTCTCATAGTCAAATTCCTTAACCATATTATTCCACTTCTGAACTTCTTCTTTTTCTGTACTTTCAATAAAGTCACCACCATCAATTATACAAACACAAACATCATTAACCATTTCGCAGAAGAATATTTCTGGAAAGAAGGATGGAGTAATATCTA
>JACCDT010160139.1_pt1 | contig 13921 bp, 14 predicted proteins | sample 7446291 | NCBI WGS metagenome assembly JACCDT01 (sample SAMN15323446, study PRJNA562643) | freshwater metagenome | isolation source: river surface water | place: USA:Blue River Watershed | collected 2017-08-17
AACTGGCGCGTGAGTGCGCCCCAGTACTGCAGGGGATCGGCGACGGGTGCACCGCCGGCGGGGGCCTGGGGGGCAGACGGCCCGGCCGGGGCCGAGGGCGGAGTCGCACCCGGCATGGGCCAGGCCAGGCCCGCGCCGGGCATGGGCACGTTCATGGTCTTGAGGGTGGCCAGAGTCATCTTCTGAACTTCCAGCGCCTGCAGGGTGGCCTTGAGCGCCGCGGCGTTCTGGTCCAGCCAGAACTGCACGGCCTTGAGCTCCTGGATGCGTTTGTCCAGCGCCTCGGCGTCCATCGTGGGCGCCACCCAGCCGGCCATGGAAGCGTTGCCGCCCTGCGCCAGCTTCTGCAGGAAATCAAAACCCGGCACGTACTGGCCGAAGCCGCCGGGGTCGGGCTTGTTGCTCATGGCTGCTCCTTGTCGCTGCGCACAGCTTACTCCAGGGCGGCCTGCTGCACGCGCGCCTCGAAGTCGGCCACGGGCAGCGGGCGGCTGAACAGATAACCCTGGTAGGCCGGACAGCCCTGCACGGCCAGGGCCTGGCGCTGGGCCTCGGTCTCCACGCCCTCGGCCACGACCTGCAGGCCCAGGCTGGCGGCCAGGGCGATGATGGTGCGCACGATGGCCGCGTCGTTGGGATCGGTGAGCAGGTCCCGCACGAAGGAGGCGTCGATCTTGAGCTGGTCCAGCGGCAGGCGCTTGAGGTAGGCCAGCGAGGAGTAGCCGGTGCCGAAGTCGTCGAGCGAGAAACGCACACCCTGGGCCCGCAGGGCCGCCATCTTGGCGATCACGTCCTCGACGTTGTCCATCAGCAGGCTCTCGGTGATCTCCAGCTTGAGGCGGCTGGCGTCGGCGCCGCTGAGCAGCAGGATCTCGCGCACATGGGCTGCGAAGTCGGGGTGGCGGAACTGCTGCACGCTGACGTTGACGGCCAGGGTCAGCGGGCGCAGCGCGGGCCGCTGTGCCCAATCCACGAGCAGGCGGCAGGCCTGCTGCAGCACCCACTGGCCGAGTTCGTTCATGAGGCCGCTTTCCTCGGCCACGGGGATGAACTCGGCCGGCGAGACCTGACCGCGCACCGGATGCGACCAGCGCAGCAGGGCCTCGGCCCCGGTGATGCAGCCGGCCGCGTCCACCTGCGGCTGGATGTGCAGGGAGAACTGGCCGGTCTTCATGGCCTCGCGCAGGTCGCTCTGCAGCGCAGCGCGCGCCGAGACCACGGTCTGCATGTGCGGGTCGAAAAACCGCAGGCTGTTGCGGCCCTGGGCCTTGGCCTGGTACATGGCCAGGTCGGCCTGGCGCAGCAGCTCGTCGGCCTGGACCACACCGCCGTCGAACAGGGCGACGCCGATGCTGGGCGTGCTGTGCTGCAGGCTGCCGCCCAGGCGGTAGGGCTGGCTCAGCGCATCCATGATCTTGCGCCCTACGCCCTCGGCCTGGCTGGCCGCGACGTCGGGCGCCTCGTCCAGGTCCTCGACCAGGACGATGAATTCGTCACCGCCCAGGCGCGCCACCGTGTCGCCCATGCGTACGCAGTAGCGGATGCGCGCGCCCACCTCGCGCAGCAGCTGGTCGCCGACGTCGTGGCCCAGGGTGTCGTTGATGGTCTTGAAGTGGTCGAGGTCGACGAACAGCAGCGCGCCACGGCTGCCATGGCGCGCGCTGGCCGCCAGCGCGTGCTGCAGGTGGTCCATGAGCAGGCGGCGGTTGGCCAGGCCGGTGAGCACGTCGTAGAAGGCGAGTTGGTGGATCTTTTCCTCGGCCTGCTTGCGGTCGCTGATGTCCACGGCCGTGCAGGCCAGCAGCTCGGGGCGACCATCGGCGTCACGCAGCAGCAGGCCGCTGCTGAGCATGGGGCGCGTGCCGCCGTCGGCGGCGGCCTGGGGCAATTCGTGGGCGCTGCCGTCGCCGCCTTCGCGCACCTGGCGCCAGTAGGCCTCGGCGACGTCCTGCCCTGCGGGCGCGTACAGCGAGAGATAACGCTGGCCGATCAGGGCCTGCGGGCTCGTGCCATGGATGGCGGCACACCAGGCGTTGACGTAGACCAGGCGGCCGTCGAGGTCGGCGATCCAGGCGCAGAAGGTGGACTGGTCAAAGATGGCCTTGAAACGGCTGACCTCCTCGTGGGCGGCCTGCAGCTTGCGCGTGCGCGCCACGACCTGGCCGCGCAGCAGCAGGGCCAGTGCCGAGGCCAGCAGCAGCAGGCCGGCCACCGCGGCCAGCCCCCACCAGAAGGCGCGCGGCACGGCGGGCTCGGGCACCTGGCCGCCCCACTGCTTGATGACGGCAAAGTACATGGAGCGCGGGTCGTTCTGCCAGTCGCGCAGGTAACGGTCGATGGTGTCCAGCAGGGCACGGTCGCGGCCCTCGCCGGTGGCGAAGAACAGGCGTGAGGGGTTGAAGACGATGGGCGTCTCGCTCAGGCGATACCGCGCGCTGTTGCGGTTGCCGAAGAAATGGTTGGCGATGGCGGCGTCAGCCTTGCCGCTCGCCACGAGGCGGAAGGCCTCGTCCAGCGAGGCCACGGGCAGCAGGCGCGGCTTGACGCCGAAGCCGGCGACGAGCTCGTTGAAGAGCTGGGCCTGGATGGAGCCTTCGAGCAGCGCCACGCGCTTGCCGTCCAGGTCGAGGATGGAATAGATGGGCATCGCCGGGTCGCGGTAGATCTGCGACCAGCTGTGCATGACGGGAATGCGGTGAAAGTCGAAGCGCTGGTCGCGCTGGACGCTGTAGGCCACGTCGGGCATGAGGTCGATGCGCCCGGCCTCCAGCGAGGCCAGGCAGTCCTGCCATTCGCAGGGGACGAACTCCAGGCTCCAGCCCTCGCCGCGGGCGACCTCACCGAGCAGGTCCACGAAGATGCCGGTCGGCCGCCCGGCGGCGTTGACATAGACCTTGGGCTCGTTCGGGTAGACACCGACGCGCACCGTGCGCGGCTGCGCCCAGAGCTGCAGGGCGCACAGCAGCGCCAGCAGCCCGATGCCCCCGCGTAGAAGTTGCCTGCCCAAACCCAGCCTCCCTGCCGTGACCGCGACAGGGCCCATCATAGGGCCTGGCACCGTCGCGCGGGGCAGGACTCAGGCGGCGTCGAACTCGAAACCGCCCTGGCGACGGATGGCCGCAGACGCCGGACCGGCCACGAGCTCGGCCAGCACACGGGCCTGCTCGGGGTTCGGGGCCTGGGTGCACACCCCCAGGGTGTAGTCGGTGGCCAGTTCGAACTCCTGCGGCAGCAGACCCACGAGCTCCACGCCGGGGGTGTAGTTGATCTCGGTCACCTGGGTGCAGCCGATCAGGCCATCTTCATCGGACTCGCCCATCTCCTGCATGGCAGTGGCCCCGTTGGGGAACTGGCGGAAGGCGGCCTGCTTCTCCTGGTCCAGGCCCAGGGCCTGCAGCACCTTCATGAAATGCACGCCGGCCGTCGACTTGACGGCGTCGGGGAAGTAGATGCCGCGGGCGGCGCGGAAAGCCTGCGCCAGTTCCGCGCGGTTGCCGATCGCCGGCCAGGGCGTGCCCTTTTTCACGGCGACGCCGGTACGCACGCGGCCCAGGGAGCGCGCGCTGCCCGGCACCACATGGCCGGAGGCGATCAGCGCGTCGATCATGGCCCGCGTGAGGATGACCACGTCACAGGGGGCGCCCTGCAGCAGCTGGTCACGCATCTGGCCCACGGCGCTGTAGACACCCTGGACCCTGCCGTCCGTCTTGGCGTTGAAAACGGGCTCCACGCCCTTGACCACGGCGGCCGCGGCGCCGCCACTCAACACATACACATTCATGCAGCTATCCTGGATCTGAAAGAAACGGCCCGGACGCAAGCCGGGCCGCGGTTGAAAAGGGGGCAGGCCATCAGGCCGGCCCACTAGGGATCAGTCGGGTTTGATGTTGGCGGCCTTGACCACCGAGGCCCACTTGGCGATGTCGGCTTCCATGTAACGGGTGTACTCGGGCACGGTCATGCTCATGGGCACGGCGCCCTGCTTGGACCAGGCCTCGCGCACCTCGGCGCGGTTGACGATCTTGCGCACCTCTTCGTTGAGCTTGTCGACGATGGCCGCCGGCGTGCCCTTGGGCGCCATCAGGCCGAGCCAGATCACGGCCTCGAAGTTGGCGACGCCGGCCTCGCCCACGGTGGGCAGCTCGGGCATGACGGAGGAACGCTGGCGACCCGTGGTGGCGATGGCGCGCACGCGGCCGTTGCGCGCGAAGTCGGCCATGGTGGTCACGGCGTCGAACATGACCTGGACCTGGCCGCCGACGATGTCGGTGCGTGCCCCCGAGCTGCCCTTGTAGGGCACGTGCGTGATGTCCACGCCGGCCATGTACTTGAACAGCTCACCGGCCATGTGGTACGGCGTGCCGTTGCCGGACGAGGCGTAGTTGAGCTTGCCGGGCTGGGCCTTGGCCATCTTCAGCAGATCGGCCAGGTTGTTGACGGGCACCGAGGGGTGCACCACCAGCATGAGGTCCGAGTAGTTCACGGGCGCCACGGGCACGAAGTCCTTCATCAGCGCATAGGGCTTGGTGGGGACCAGGGACTCGTTGACGGTGTGCGTGTTGGACATCATCAGCAGGGTGTAGCCGTCGGCCGGGGACTTGGCCACGCTGTCGGTACCGATGATGGAGCCCGCGCCGGGTTTGTTCTCGACGACGAAACTCTGCTTGAGCTCGTCCTGCAGGCGCTGGGCGATGAAACGCGCGTAGTTGTCGGCCGGGCCGCCGGCCGCAAAGGGCACGACGATGCGGACCGCGCGGTTCGGATAGGCCGTCTGTGCCATCGCGCCGGCCGTTACGGTCACGAGCAGGCCGAGCAACATCTGTCGCAGTGAAATCTTCATGGTCTTGTCTCCTGGGTGGTGGTGGGTCGTGGGGGATTCGGCAAGCCCCGGGCGCGGTCTGCTGCCACGCTCCGGGCTCCGGACCGGCAGGCGCCGGCCCGGGCAGCCCCCGGCTGCTTTACTCGACGCGGCCGATGCGCTGCACCAGCGCAGCCATGGCCTTGGCATCCGTCTGCACAAAACGCTCGAACTCGGGCATGTCCTGGTACATGAAGGAAGTGCCCGCGGCGGCCAGCGACTGGCGCGCCCGCGCGTCTTCGCTGGCGGCCTTGGCGGCCTGGCGCAGCTTGCTGACCACGGCCTCAGGCGTGCCGGCCGGCACGAAGAGGCCGGACCACTGCGAATACGTGATGGGCACACCCAGCTCCTTGAAGCTCGGCACCTCGGGCAGCGCGGCCAGACGGCCTTCACCCCAGTGGGCCAGCACCCGCAGCTTGCCGGCGCGCACGTGCTGCATCACGCTGGAGGGACCGGTGGACAGCGCGTCCACCTGGCCGCCCAGCAGGGCCAGCACCGCCGGGCCCGCGCCGGTGTAGGGCACGTGCAGCATGAAAGTGCCGGTGGCGGCCTTGAGCTGCTCCATGGGCACGTGCATGGTGCCGTAGTTGCCCGAGGAACCGAAGGTGACCTGGCCGGGTTTGCTCTTCACATGGTTGATGAAGTCCTGGTAGGTTTTCCAGGGGCTGTCGGCGCGCACCACCAGGGCCGTGGGGTCGGCGGTGAAACGCGCGATGGGCTTCAACTGGTCCAGGGTGTAGAGCGGGTTGCGCTTGAGCACCTTGTCGGCCTCGGGCAGCACCACGACGGAGGACAGGGACATCAGCACGTTGTAGCCGTCGGCACGCGACTTGGCCACCTGGGCCATGCCGATGCCGCCACCGGCGCCACCCTTGTTCTCCACCACCATGGGCTGGCCCAGCGCACGCGCCATGGCCTCGGCCACCGGACGGCCCACCGTGTCGGCCACGCCGCCAGGCGGGAAGGGCACGAGCATGGTGACGGCTTTGCTGGGGAAGGCATCCTGCGCCAGGGCGGGCAGGACGACGGCGGCAGCGGTGAACGCGGCGGCGCCCAGCTGCAGGAACAGACGGCGATAGCTCATGGGGTTGTCTCCTAGAAGTGGACCGGCAAGCAAACGATCGGACGCGATCAGAGGGCTTCGACCTTGTTGTTCAGCTCGCCCAGGCCGGTGATGGCCACGCGGACCTCATCGCCAGGCTTGAGGAACTTGGGCGGCGTGAAGCCGATACCCACGCCCACCGAGGTGCCGGTGAGGATCACGTCGCCGGGCAGCAGGGTCATGGCTGCGCTCATCTGCTCGATCAGGGTGGGCACGTCGAAGATCAGCTGCGAGATGTGGGCGTTCTGGCGCTGCTCGCCGTTGACCCAGGTCTGCATGCGCATGTCGGTGGGGGCCTCGTCGGTGGTGGTGATCCAGGGGCCCAGGGGGCAGAAGCCGTCGAGCGACTTGCCCAGGAACCACTGGGCGTGGTTCTTCTGCAGGTCACGCGCCGTCACGTCGTTGGAGGCCAGGAAGCCCCAGACGTACTTCATCGCGTCGGCCTTCTTGACGTTGCGCGCGGGCTTGCCGATCACCACGGCGATCTCGCCTTCGTAGTCCACCGACTGGGTGTGCTGGGGGTTGTAGCGGATGGGGTCGGTCGGGCCGCTGAGCGTGAGCGTGGCCTTGGTGAAGATCTGGGGGTAGGCCGGGATGGCCGAGGCGCCACCGGTGGTGGCGTTGAAGCCGCTCTTGTCGAACTCCATGGCGTGCTCGTGGTAGTTCTTGCCCACGGCAAAGGGGTTGCGCAGGAAGGCCGAGAAGGGCGCGAGGAACTTGACCTGGGCGCTGGGCACGCGGGCGGTGACGGCACCTTGCAGCTGCGCCGCAGTGATGCCCTGCTCGATCACGGCCAGCACGGGGTTGGGGTGGCGGGCGATCTCGCCGCCGACCAGGGCGACTTCCTGCTTGCTCTCGTCAACCAGGGCGAGGTGGACCTGGCCATCTTTTTGGATACGTGCGATCTTCATGCGGACTCCTGGGTACTGGCGAACCCTCGATTGGTTGCCATTGGTTTATCTTGGTGAAAATTATAGGACCAGTTCTCCCGAATGAGACTGGTGGAAATCACGTAAGCCCGCTTTCTATTGGTCTGATTTGGTCGGTGTTTTGTTATGATGGCGCCGTCTTTCCTGCCTGCCGCCTTGCCCATGGACCCGTCTGCCCTGCTGCGTGAAACCCTGCTCGACAAGCTCAAGTCGGGCATCTGGCGTGCCGGCCACCGCATCCCGACCGAGCGCGCCCTGTGCACCGAGTACGGCCTGGGCCGCTCGGCGGTGCGGCGGGTGCTGGGCCAGCTGAAAGACGCGGGGCTGATCACGCAGACCGTGGGCAGCGGCACCTATGTGAGCGAACGCATTGGCGCCCTGCTGCCGGCGCTGGAACCAGCGACGGCCACCACGGGCGTGAGTCCGGCCGAGCTGATGGAAGCGCGCATGGCCATGGAGCCGGCCATCGTGGAGATGGTGGTGCGTAACGCCACACCGGCCGACTTTGCGCGCATGGCGCAATGCTGCGAGCAGGCCGAACAGGCCCGCTCGCTGGAAGACTTCGAGCACTGGGACGGGATGCTGCACGAGGTGATCGCCGAGGCCGCGCACAACAGCTTCGTGAGCCAGGTCTTCAAGCTCATGAACCAGGCCCGCACCCAGGGCGAGTGGGGCATGCTCAAGCGCCGCAGCGTGACCCCCGAACGCCGCGCCGCCTACCAGCGCGAGCACCGCGCCCTGGTGGCCGCGCTGCGCGAACGGGATCTGGAGCGTGCGCTCGAATGCACGCGCGGCCATCTCGTGCACGTACAGCGCAACTTACTGGGGCATTAAGCCCCGGGCCTGTGACCAGGCCCGCCCCCGCTCAGTGCTTCATGCCGTGGCCATGGCCCGTGGCCGCACCCGCCGGCGCGCCAGTAAGCACCGGCAGCGAGACCTCCTGACGGCTCTCCACCCCCTTGGCGTCCTTGAAGACCAAGGTGAGCGGAATGCTGCTGTCCTTGCGCAGGGCGGTCTTGAGGTCCATCAACATCACGTGATAGCCACCCGGCTTGAGCTCCACCGCCTTGCCGGCCGGCAGGTCCAGGCCCGCGATGGCGCGCATGCGCATCACGTCACCCTCCATCTTCATCTCGTGGACTTCGACGACGCCGGCCACGGGCGAAGCCGCCCCCACCAGACGGTTCCCGTCCCTGGAGGTGAGTTGCATGAAGGCGCCGGTCGCCTTCTGGCCTGGCACCGTGGCACGGGCCCAGGCATCCTTGACGTCGACGTTCTGGGCCTGGGCGGCCGCGACCAGCAAGGCCGCCGCGGCGGCTAGAAATGGTTTGAGGTTCATGGTGATCTCCTGGAAGGGAACGATAGTACGTCTGCGCCGGCTCAGTGGGCGTGCCCGCCGGAGCGGCCCGAAGGCAGGACCTCGAGCAAGGCCGCTGGGGTTTTCATGCCGCGGGTGGACGTGCCCTGGGCGGGAATGTCGGCCCAGTCGAGCTGTCCGCTGGCACAGGTCTGCAGCACGCGGAACCAGACCGCGCCAGCCTTCTCGGGCAAGGAGGCGCGCAGCACAAACTCCTCGTACCGGTCGTCGGGCAGGGCCGAGGCGGAACTCTGGGCCACCCAGCTGACCTCGACCACATCCTCGCGCACGGTCTTGCCGTGGCTCTCGTAAGGCTGGGCCAGCGTGGCACGTTGCGTCGTCAGGGTCCAGCCGGCCTTGGGCATCGGCTTGGCACCGCGCACGCCGGCCGGAATGAAGACCTTGATACCGGTCGTGGGACTGCCTGCGCAGCCATGGCCGACGCGGAAGGCGGCACGGTAGCTGCTGCCGGCCAGGGCGGCGGGCTCTTCGAGCACCACATGGGCCTGGGCTGCAGCGGCACCGAAGAAGGCCAGCAGTGTGGCGAAGATCTTGAGCGATTTCATGGTGTGTCCTTTCAGATTCAGAAGCTGTGTTTGATGTCCGCCACCCAGGTGCGTTGCGGATAGGGATGGAAGTTCCAGTAGGTGCGGTTGGTCAGGTTGTCCACGCCCAGCGAGGCCACGGTCTTGGGAGCGAGGCGGTAGCGGTAACGTGTGTCCAGCACCAGGTAGGGGCTGGCGCCCGTGTAGGCGTTGCCGTTCACGTCGGTGTTGTCCAGACGCGAGAACTGCTTGCCGCTGTAGCGCACGCCCAGGGAGCCGCTCTGCTTGTCGTCAAAGCGGTAGCTGGCCAGGGCGGTGGCGCGCCAGACGGGCACCCGCGGCTGGTACTTGCCTTCGCTCGCGGGCAGCACCGGGTTGCTGACGATGCGTGAATCCGCATAGGTCAGGCTGCCCTGCAGGTCCAGCCGGCGCACGAACACGCCGCTGCCGGTGTAGGCCAGCTCGATGCCGTCGGTGCGCACCTCGCCCACGTTCTGCACGCGGCTGGTCGTGGTGCTGCCCGAGATAAGCTGGCTGTAGAGCGCATCGCGTGTGTTCTCGTGGAACAGGGTGGTGCGCAGCAGGCCATGGCCCAGGTCCTGTTCCAGCGAGAGCTCGGTGGTGACGGACTTCTCGGGACGCAGGTTGGGGTCGTTGATCAGTGTCAGCGTGGCATTGGTCGTGGCGCCGTAGAGCTCGGACACGGTGGGCATGCGTACGGCGCGGCCGCTGGCGAGCTTGAGCACCTTGTCGGCCGACCACTGGTAGGCCAGCGAGGCCTTGGGCGAGATGTAGTTCTCGTTGCGGCTCGCGTAGTCCACGCGGGTGGGCGTCGAGGTGCTGTTGTAGGTGTAGCCGCTGTTGGCGTTCCAGTTCTCCAGGCGCGCACCCAGCACCGTCTTCCAGCGCGGCGCGAAGGTCCAGGTGTCCTGCGCGTAGAGTGCCTGGGTGCGGGTTTCGCCACCGACGTCACTGTTGACCGTGCCCGGCGCATCGGTGACCCAGTTGCCGCTGATGGCCGAGGTCAGGATGCGCAGGCGGTAGATGTCCTGCTGGGCGCCGAAGTCCACGATGTGCGCGCCTTTCACGCCCTGGGGCCGCCAGGTACCGCGCGCCACCAGCGTCATCCAGCCGGTGCCGTTCTGGTCGGTGAGGGTGCCGCTGCCACTGCTGAAGCTGGCGGCGGTGTCCACCGTGGTGCGGCGCAGCTGGTCCTTGGCGTAGTCGTACAGGCTGGCCGCCACCTCCCAGTCCCATTCGCCCTGCGTGTTGCTCTTGAGCGAGAGGCCGTGCATCAGGTGGGTGAGCTGCTCGCGCGTGGCGTTGAACGGCCGGTTGCTGCCCGTCAGGTTGTAGTTCTGCCCGTTGACCTGCACCGCCCCGCTGTAGACCGGGTTGCCGGAAGCATCGCGCAGATAGGTCTGCGGGTTGCCCTCGGCGTCGTTCATCCACACGCCCAGGGTGTAGCTGGCCCGCAGCGTGGGCGTGATGTCGTAGGCCAGGCGCAGCTTGGCCTGGTCCTGGCGCGTGCGGTACTGGGTGTTGGTGCCCCAGACCCAGGTGTCTGCGTTGGTGACGTTGGGCGCGCGTACGGCGCCCGTGACCGGGATGCTGCCTGCGCCACCCGTCGTCGTCACCGGCGTGGTGGCAAACACCAGGGGCTGGCCCGTGCTGTCGGTGTGGCTCAGGCTGAGACGCCAGGACCAGTCGCCGCTGCGGTTACCCAGCGAGGCATTCGCCTGCTGGCCACCGTATGAGGCGTCGGTGCCGTAGAGCTTGAAGTTGTTGCGGAATACGGAGGCGCCCGCCGTCCCCTCGAAAGACTTGGGCATGCGCGTCACATAGTCCACCACGGCGCCGACCGAGTTGCCCGGGTAGGCCGCCGAATAGGGGCCGTACATGACGTCGACACGCTCGATCTCCTCGGGGCTCACCATGCCCCAGCGGGGCGTGTAGGTCGCGCCATTGCCCAGGTAGTTGGACAGCAGGATGCCGTCGGCATAGACCGCCGAGCGCGCGCTGTTGCCCGTGCCCGAGGCGCGGCTGGACAGCACGGCGTGGTTGTAGTCACCGATGTAGCGCTTGCGCACCAGCAGGCTGGGGAAATACTTGAGCGCGTCCTGGGCGTCGGTGGCGTTGATCGTCTCCTCGATCTGCTCGCGCGTCACGCCCTCGATGGTGGCGGGGATCTGCGTGGGCAGGGACGTGGGCTGGCCGCTGGTGATGGTCACCACGCCCAGGGTCTTGACAGGACCGTCGGCCTTTTCGGCCGTCACTGGGTCCGGGGTGTTTTGCGCCCACAGGGGCGCGCAGGGAAAGGCCAGGGCCAAGGCCCAGGCCAGGCGGTTCTTCCGCATGACTGACTCCTGAAAGTTCGGAAACGGCGGCGAAGCGGCTGGGGGCACGGATCGCGGGCCGGGACGAAAAGGGTCAGGCCGGATGCGGCGGCCCCCGAGGCCGGGCAGCGATGCGGACGGTGGAGACGAAAGAAAAGACCTGCTCGTCCGGCGGGGCCGAAGCGGATGCCGCCTTGACGATGTGCAATGAAGCCGCGGGCGGCGGCCCCAGCCGATCAGCGCCGGGCAGGCAGTAAACACAAGGGGCAGACGGGGACGGACTGGCCGGCTGCGACTCACCGGCCGCCGGCTGGACCCAGCGCATGCCCTGGGTGGTGCAGACCTCGATGGCCCCGGCCGCGCCCTGCGGGGCCGCGAGCCAGGTCGCGGCGCCCGGGGCCAGGGCGCCGAGCAAGAGCACGGCCAGGACCAGCCGGGCCAGGCCACGGCGCAGTCGCAAGGTCTGCAGCAAGTTCACACCGGTTCCGGGATACGTCTCAGTGCTTCATGCCGTGGCCATGGCCCTGCATGCCGCCGGCCGGCGCGCCGCCCGCGAGCGGACGGGCCGGCACCTTGAGCTCCAGCGTCTGGCGCTTGCCGTCCTTGCCCTCGACCACCAGGGTCAGGGGCACGGTGTCGCCGTCCTTGACCTGGCCCTTGAGCTCCATGAGCATGACGTGGTAACCGCCGGGCTTGAGCTCGACGGCCTTGCCCGCGGGCAGGGCCAGCTCGGGGATGGCGCGCATCTTCATGACATCGTTGACCATGGCCATCTCGTGGATCTCCACGATGCCGGCCACGGGCGAACGGGCTTCGACCAGCCGGGCATCCTGGGCCGCGAGGATCTGCATGAAGGCGCCTGTGGCCTTCTGCTGCGGGACGGTGGCGCGCACCCAGGGCTCCTTGACAGAGACCTGGGCCTGGGCGGCGAGGGCCAGCACGAGGCCGGCGAGGATGAGGGCGTAACGTTTCATGGTGGTTCTCTTTCGAACAGGAAGGACGTGGGAACAGAGGCCAGAAGCCCGGCAGCCCCGGAGCCGGATCGCGCCGGACGCAAGACGGGCGCGCGCAGGACCGACGTCCCCGCGCTCAGGTCAGCGGGGCCGTGCCGGCCGGGCAACCGGTCAGAGGAAGGAAGGGGGCCCGCGCGCGGGCAGGGGCGCGGCGGTGCGGCCGGCCATGGGCGCGGCCACCTGCAGAGGCAGGGGCTGTGCCGCCAGGGACGGCTGGTCCGGGCTGGCAGACGCCAGCGGCGGCGGTGCGGCCACGGTGGCACACAGCGGGCAGTCCAGCGTATGGCCGCGGGCCGGCGCATCCGGTTCGCTGCCATCGGCGCTCTTGACGACGAGCTTCATCGCGCCGCCGCTGGCGCAGACCAGCTCCATGGACTGGGGGTTGACCAGCGGCGCGGCGATGGCCACGCCCAGCGACAGCACGAACCAGGCCAGCACGAGGCGGGCAAGGAAACGGGCGTGGCGCAAGGTCTGCATGGGCTGGGATTATGACCGAGCCGCCGAAACCCGCCGCGGCGCACTGCTTGACCTGGGTCAAACACGGGCCTGACCTGGGCGCGCATGATGTGCCCATCAGCCCAGGAGCAAGACCATGAGCACCCAGATCACCGGCCCCTTCAAGAAGCAGTTGCAGGAGCAGCGCGCCAGCCTGCTGGCCCAGCTCGCCAGCCTGCGCGGCGGCAACGTGGGGCGCGCCGAAGCCTCGGCCCGCCACTTCGGCGAACGCGAGCCCGACTCGCGCGCCCAGATGGAGAACGAACGCGAACTGGAGTTCACGCTCGATGCACGCGAGAGCGCCGAACTCGACGCCATCGACGCCGCACTGCAGCGCATCGAGGCCGGCGTCTACGGTGTCTGCACCGACTGCGGGGCCGACATTCCGGCCGCGCGCCTGCACGCAGCCCCCGAGACCTCGCGCTGTGTCAGCTGCCAGGACCAGGCCGAACACACGCGGCGCGCCTGAGACCTCCCCCTTTTCCAAAGGAGCAAGTACCCATGTCCACTTTCCACGCTATCGTCTGGCTCGACCGCAACGAAGCCCATGTGATCATGTTCGACCGCGAACACATCGCGGCGCAGAAGATCAAGTCGCGCAGCACGCACAAGGCCACGGGCGGCCACACCGGCTCACACCAAGGCAGCGGCCGCGGCCCGGGTGCCAGCGGCCACCACAGCCCTGGCGGCGGCCACAACAGCGCCGACGAAGCGTATTACCACGCCGTCGCCGAGTCGCTCAAGGGCGTGCACGAGATCCTGGTCACCGGCCCGGCCCAGGCCAAGGACGAGTTCAAGGCGCACTGCGCACGCCACGACAAGACGGTGGACCAGGCCATCGTGGACGTGATCGCCAGCGACCACCCGAGCGACGGGCAGCTGGTGGCCATGGCGAAGCAGTACTTCCTGAAGTACGACCGCATGAACGGCCAGGCCTGAAAGGCTGCCGTCAAGACAAAGGGCGCCAGCGGCGCCCTTTGTCTTTGGTGTCTGCCTATCCAGGCCTTATGCGGCCAGCGGCGTGATCTTCTGCTCGATGGCGCCGAAGACCGACTGCCCGTTCTTGCCCTTCATCTCGATGCGGATGGTGTCGCCGAACTTCATGTAGTCGGTGACGGGCTGGCCGTCGAGGATGGTCTCGATGGCGCGTTTTTCGGCAATGCAGCTGTAGCCCTTGCTCCATTCCTTCTTGCCGTTCACCTCGGTGGCGCGGTTGCTCACCGTGCCCGAACCGATGATGCTGCCGGCGCGCACATTGCGTGTCTTGCACAGATGGGCGATGAGCT
>JACCDT010170647.1_pt1 | contig 13920 bp, 15 predicted proteins | sample 7446291 | NCBI WGS metagenome assembly JACCDT01 (sample SAMN15323446, study PRJNA562643) | freshwater metagenome | isolation source: river surface water | place: USA:Blue River Watershed | collected 2017-08-17
ATTGTTTTTGTCTTTGGTGATTCTGTCTGATTTAATGCCTGAACATTGTCATTTGTCTGTGAACTATTCTTTCCAGAACCTGAAACCTTGTTTAGTAAAAACTTCTTTAGTCCTTCTGCAGCAGCATGGTCCACACCATCGATATGAGCCTCTATACCGGATGAAGCTGTAGCGCTAGCAATATGTACATCGTATATACCTAGGATCCTATCTAGAATATCTTGATCAACATATACATCTTGTATCTTTAGCCACTGTACATGTATTTCAGCTGGGGCAAAAACTCCTTTCTTTATGGTAATGAAATGCTCCTCACCATCGTAATAGTAGCGTCTGATGTATACCCTGAGATACCAAGCGTAGAGCAAGGTAATTACAGCTAGCAAGACTATACCGCCTAATATTACACCCCAAAGGATAGAGCTAAGTAGAGAATCTAGATTATCACGTACTACATACATAACGATTATGTCTACAACTGCAATAGCTAGTGCAAGAACATATAGCCCTGCTAGGCCCTCAATCATTTTCTTCCATATCTTTCTCTGACTTAATGGGAACTGCTGCTGTAATGCGCTTTGTTGGTTCATTTTTGTTTAATTAATTGTATGGGCAAGATTTTACCACATTTTCACCAAATCTTCTATTTTTTTGTGCAGCCTCAGGTTCAGCACTAGAAGAATAATTTGGAGGCATCATTGCAAATAATTGACATAGAATATGTTGATCAAGCTACTTTTCTGCCGAAAGAAAGGAGAGTTCCCACCCTAGTTCATAATGGTCATCAACCTTTTTTAGACCAAGTTGCTTGTCAGCAACAGAGATAGATTCTTCTGGCGAGCATTTGGCATTATGTATAGTGTGCACAAAGTTTTTTGCCTCCTCTAAAGAGGTGAACTTCCAAGGAACTGAAATAACTTCAATTTTGATATTCTTAAAACCAACACCCTGAACAGCTGTCAGTAGCTGATCTTGATTGAAAAAATCATGGGGATGTCCAAGAGGATAGCAGTGTTCTCGATTATCGATTGAATCAAAGTATCTCTGTGAAATTGTCCCATGAAGCACATCAGCGATGACAAGTTTGCCTCCAACTTTCAGATTCTGATAAAAACACTTGAGTGCGCTTTTCCTTCCTGAATCACCCGTCTTGTCTAGACGGTTATCAAAATGATGGAGTGTGGCAATAGTTGTTACGGTATCAAAATAGTTTTTATATTTTTCTTCCATTAACAATCCAGCTTTTGAAGGAAGAAGAATGGGAACAAGGTTGAATCCTTTTAATTTATTCTTGTCAGCAACATCTTTGACATTTCCCTCATTAACATCAGTCGTGACTACCTCACCCTCCTGTCCGACAGCTTGTGCTATAGGAAAAGTCAGGTAGCCATTCCCTGTACCTACTTCTAAAATCTTTTGTCCTTTTTGTGGATTAACTAAAAAGAAAATCTTACTGAGCTCGTTCTCTCTAACACCTGGCTTATCGGTGTTTGCCTTTCGGTAATTTTCCCATCTCTCTAATACATCTAATATTTGCATAATTACTGTGATTATAGCTTGATTACGGAGTTCATCATAATTTTATACTAGCGTAGGTCGCAGTACAAACCTAACCTAGCGGGTCATACAAATCACTGGCGGGCATTGTGGGTTCGGTACCAGGGCGACAAGACACTGTAAGGGTATTCTAGCAAAGTTTCGAGAATTGAAATGAAGTATGCGGGTCGGGGTCTATTTTAGAATCTCTTCAAGCAATTCGGGAAACTCATTAGTCCCCATGTCACTGTAAACGAAATGACCTTTACCAGGAATCGAAATTACTGTGGCGTTAAAAAGTTTCTTATACAAAGCTACATTCTTTTGTCGATGAGGAGGCTCTTCGGGTGAAGTAAAGATTATGATTTCCCTGACACGCTCTTTGATCGTCGGATCGATCTCAAAATCATACAGCTCTCGATTATGTTCTGCATTCGGATAGGTTCCGATATTTTTTCCAGGAGCAATGAGAATCAATTTCTTAATCTTTCGTTTAGTCTCTCCAAGCCAGCGAGGCAAGAAGGCGCCACCAGCGCTGTGACCGACCAAGATGCTGTTTTCAGTAACCACCAGCTTTTCAAATTCTTCTTTCCAGGCTGCATATCGTGGCTCAACAGGATTTGGCATTGTCGGTGTGTACGTTTCAACTCCTCTTTTTTCAAGTTCCTCCTTAATCCATGTCTGCCATCTTTTTGGATCACCAATAGGAACCCAATGTGCTTGGTCTCTGGGAGAACCATGAATTATTATGCAATTTGTTTTCGAAGTGGTCATGTAAGAATGTTAGCTTATAAACAGCTCTTTGTGTAGTAAAGATATTAGGGTCGCACCACTTACATAGGTAAATGGGTTGACTCCGATACTAATTTTTCTTGGCGGTATCTGCTGGACAAAGTTCGAATGTATTTCGAGCAAAATCCAAACGATTTAAAAAGAACTCGGCAGGGCGAAACAATTTTCTGGGAATATGGATTCGCCCTACCTCGGCTAATGTCTTTCCAGCCCGCAGGATGGGTCTGGGGAGGAATGCGGGCGGGATTCGCTCCAGCATTTCTTTTGCGGAATTCGGGGCGGGCAAAATACTAAATACATTATACCAAAATTGTCTCGGTATTTCTTTCGCTATGTGGTTGTCCCTGTCTAAAGGGGATGCACCCGAGGCGGAATACAAATGCGCTTGACCCAGTTCGTCTGTACTCAGACTAACTATCCCACCCATTCGCGCGTATGAAATACACTCCCTTTATTATTTCTTTTCCGATAATCCAGACCAAGTGCGACCTGTTGATTCAGTAACCAGTATTTCTGCACTTTGACCTGTTGTTTGCACTGCTTGTTTAGCCGCGTTTAAAACTTGCGAACGATCACTCGTTATCTGTATATCATATTCTCCGCGAGGTAAATGATATGTTATCCCGCTATCGGCTGTGATTAATTTACCAAAACCCTTTTGTGTCATTGCACGATGCAAGGTTTCAAAATCAGGATTATATTGACTACTATGAAGCTCGATTCTAACTGTATATGAACTCATATATTTACTTGTTTAATTCTAATAATTTTTTAATTTTTTTGTCCCAACCTTCAAGGTGTACCATTCTGTCTTTCTGTAGATTCTCATTTAATATTTCTGCTTTTGTCATACTTGAGAGCTTTTCCCACTCTTTCTCAAAGATATAAGTGGCATTACCATAGTAGGCACTTTCCAAAACATATAGGTTCTTTTTTGGAAAACCTAAAACTATGTACCCAGTAAAGCCTGCTGTGCCGACTGCTACGAAATCTGGATTATATTTATTTATAGTTTCAATTCTATTTGCGACTACAATTTTCTTTCCTTTTCCGACCGAGTCCAAAACATTTTTAAGTTCGTGATTCAATTTTTGCCATGGCATTTTACCCTCGGGAAGTATTTTCCAGTTCAATCTTTTCAGTGGAGTTTTAAATAGATCATTCAAATTCTCTGCAAATATTTGGCATTCGCCAAATATTTCGAGCACGAGATTGACCGCGTGTACTATTTCTTTTTCTGACTGATCATTCAGTTCTAAAATTGGAGTTATAAGAATATTTTCATTTTGTGTATTTTTTGCAATACTTAATTCCAACGCGGGAGGACTGATGAAAGTTCTTGGGTAGCGTTTATATGGCACGTATACTGTTTTAGTTTTTTCAATAGTTTCTCCTCGACCATGCCACTCTTTCCAGTGCCACTCCGCTTCACGATAAGCAGTTTCTTTTGGTTTGGTTTTGTCTTTTAAATATTTCCCTTCGGCATTAAAAAGTGTAGTTTGTCCTATCGGAGAAGGTAAGATAGTTGAACCAATAGAAATACCTTCAAAACCAATTTTTTCCAGCTTGTCTTTAAAGCGTTCTATATTCTTAATACCAACCAAGAAACGATCCCCTGTTTTTAAGGTAGGGAAGTTATTGTCAATGCTCCTAATTCTCCTTTTCGTAATAATCATGTTTTTATAAATTAATGTGGATAACTCGACTTGCATGTTTTCCATAAACTTTCTATACTATATGGGTAGTATATTAGAATAAGAATAGAAAGTCAAGAAAACATGTTAACAAAAAAACAAAAAGAGGTTCTGGATTTCTTAAATGCTTATTCAAAAGACAAAGGATATGCCCCTTCTCTTGACGATATCCGTCGTCGTTTTAAACTCGCCTCTGTATCAACTGCTCATTACTATGTAGCAAAACTTGAAGAAGAAGGATACTTACAAAAGACATCAAATCAACCTCGCTCAATCAATCTTCACTCTGACGAAGTCATAAAAAGCATTATCCCCAAAAAGATTGAATCGTTTTCGGTTCCGGTTTTTGGATCCGCAAATGCTGGCCCAGCAACAATTTTTGCACAAGAAAATATTAGTGGATATTTAAAGGTCTCTCGTAATGATCTTGGTAGAAAAGAGGGAGTTTTTGCTTTGCGGGTCGAGGGTGATTCAATGAATAAGGCAAATATCGATGGAAAAAATTTAGAAGAGGGAGACTTCGTGTTAATTGATTCTCTATATAAAAATCCCAAAAATGGTGACTATGTTCTCTCGATTATTGAGGATTGTGCCAATCTAAAGAAATTTGAGCGAAATAATAAAACAGGGGAAGTTATGCTCATTTCAGAATCGACAAATTCAGCTCATAAGCCAATTTATATATCGAGTGAGGATAATTTCATGATAAATGGTAAAATAGTTAATGTGATAAAGAAATAGTTATGAAAACCTTAACCGCAAAACCCAAGAAAATAGATACTCTTATACTTTCTCAACTTTCAAAAGAAAAGAAGGTCGTACTTCCTTTAAATAAAATTATTTGTGGCGATGTTATCGAGGAGTTAAAAAAAATTCCTTCAGAATCTATTGATCTCATAATCGCAGATCCACCATATTGGAAGGTAATCAATGAAAAATGGGATTATCAATGGAGATTAGAATCAGATTATATTGGCTGGAGCAATCAGTGGTTTGAGCAAGTTTACCGAATTTTAAGAAAAGGTGGCTCTTTCTATGTTTTTGGGTATTTTCGTATGCTCGCTTTATTACTTGATGGATTATTGCAACTTGGTTTTGATTTAAGACAACAGATTATTATTGATAAAGGTATGAGATCCGTTAGTGGACGAGCAACGAAAAATTATAAAATGTTTCCTAATGTTACAGAAAGTATATTGTTTTTAACAAAAGACAGTAAACCTTTTATAAAAAAGTTCTTAAAAGAAAGACAACAAGAAAAAGGATATTCTTCAAAGGAAATAAATAAATTGCTAGGAGTTAAAAGTAATGGTGGTGGTATGTGGAGTATTTATACTGGAGAGAATGTTTGCGAGCAAACACCTACAAGAGAGTTATGGGGAAAGTTATCAAAAGTTTTAGATTTCGACTTACCCTACGAAGAAGTAGCTATGGTTTTTAACCCTCAAATGGGACTTACTGATGTCTGGAAAGATATAAATTTTTATAAAGAAGAAAGATATCATCCTACTCAAAAGCCAATTTCACTTATTGAAAGACTTATTATCGCAAGCAGTAATGAGGGAATGGTAGTCCTTGATCCTTTTTTGGGAGCTGGTTCAACGGCTCTTGCAAGCATAAACTTGAAAAGAAATTATATTGGTATAGATGTGGACGAACAATATATCAAGATTGCCAAGGAGAGAATTGAGGGATTAAAAAATACCCCAAAACTATTCTAAATAGTCCTTCGAGAATACTGATTCTTCGCAGAGGATATTTTATCTGTATCTCTCAATGGAAGATAAGCCCTTAGTGTTTCATCAATTCCTATCAATGCTTCTCTCTTTTCTTTAGTTGAGAGGTTTTTTATTTTTCCAAGTTTAGATTTAAATTCTGGTTTAATCATTTTAGCAATCTCTGTATTTTTTGATTTTTTAAATATCAATTCAACTTCTGGATCAGAAAGAACTGCAGACGGCATAATAACTGACGGAAGTTTTGATCTATCCTGATTTGGTTCAACATAATGCAAAATCTCAATCCTAGGTTTTGAGTTTGCATTTTCAACAATACATGTAAATGTTTGGATTGGATTACAAATATAAAATTGGTAAGAGTACGGCCAGAAATTTTTTGGGGCAGGTGTTTTCTCGACGTTTTTCTGTTTATGTGCTAAGTAAATGTTTTTATAATAATTTGTCATGACTTCTCTAAACCTATAGTTGCGGGAACTATTAGTCCAGATTTCAAAAGCCTGAAATCTTAGAGTGTCAAAATCACCATTCTCAAAATTTGGATAATCGCTCATGATTAGTAATACCCTTTTTACTTCTTTTGTAAGAACATTTAAATCATTTTCATTTTTAATTGAAAATAACCATTTTGAGTCATCTTTTCTCAAAATATTTGTCGAGTTGCAACTTGAACAATTTACTTCTGATCTAGCTACTGGTGATTTGCAGTCTTTACATAAATCAAGCTGGTCAATTCTTGAGCAGGATTTTACTTCCGAACCATCAGCAAGATCATTTCCTCTTGCCCCTGTTCGCTCTCCAAACATACCAGTAATCAAAGACGCCAGGTGTTGCCCCGGGTAACCGATTTTAATATTAGGAGTTTGCTTTGTAATTATAGACCATTTAATTGCATTTATTCTCGACTGTAAAACTAACTCACTAATAAGCTGTTTGATTTGTATGATATTACCACCAATTTTAATAAGTTTTTTGTCTGGTTGCATAAAAATTATTCCACAAAGTAATCCAGGGACTTTTTGTAAATTTTGGCGAACTCTTTTAGCTGGAGGACATCAAAGCGTCTTTGCCCAGATTCAATTTTTGAAAGATAAGATTGAGTTCTTCCCAATTTCTCTGCAACCTCCACTTGTCCGAACCCAGACTCAAGACGCGCCTGTTTCAAGCGTTTAACGATTATATTATGGTCTTTTGTATATATTGCTCTAGGCATTACCTCTCTATCATAATATTCCATTGTGTTATATTCCAAATCGTCATATAACATATCAGGGCATGTCCACCTCGAATTCCGCAAAAGAAATGCTGGAGCGAATCCCGCCCGCATTCCTCCCCAGACCCATCCTGCGGGCTGGAAAGACATTAGCCGAGGTAGGGCGAATCCATATTCCCAGAAAATTGTTTCGTCCTGCCGAGTTCTTTTTTTATCGTTTGGATTTTGATTTAATGCGGAACCGGAGGGATTCGAACCCTCGAGACCTTTAAGGGGCCTGCCTCTTTAGCAAAGAGGTATGTTAGACCACTCCACCACGGTTCCTCATAGGCAATTCTTGCATAAAACTAGCTTTTAATCAAAATATAGTATAATTGGAATATTATCAACCTAACATAATTAACAATGAAAAAAACCATCATATACGTCATCCTTTTAGCCATAGTAATCTTCCTCATAATACGTTTTGGTTTTAATCCTAAAGACGATACGAATCTACCTGTTCAAACTACCAATACTGGAGAGAACACGAACATTCCACCAAGAAATGATGCTTCTGACTTGAGAGTTAAGACAGTAATAACATATACGGATAATGGATTTACTCCGAACAAAGTTACAGTCAAACAAGGTGAGGTTGTAACCTTTGAGAACAAATCTTCATCCGGTTTCTGGCCTGCTTCTGACAGTCACCCGTCACACACCATATATCCAGAATTTGATGCAAAGAAGGCCATACAAGTTGGTGGTACATATGATTTTGTATTTGAAAAAGTTGGAGTCTGGGGATTCCATAACCACCTAAAGGCATCAGATAGAGGGATGGTGACAGTTGAGGAGATATAAGTACATAATGCAATACACTTCCCTAATTACAGATCATTCGCGACTCATTCCGCCACAGAAGACCGCACTTAAAAAACTTGGTATAGAGACCATAATTGATTTGCTCTACCATTTCCCCACTAGATACGGTGACACTTCAGAAACAAGAAATATTTCTTCACTTGGTAAAGGTGATACTGCCGTTATCTTTGGAAAGATTAGCGGTCTAAAGGCTAGTAAGGGTTTTAAGACAAAAGTAACCATGGCTGATGCATGGGTTGAAGATGAGAGCGGAAAGGTACATTGTGTATGGTTTAATCAGCCATATCTGGCAAAAATGACACCTGAAGGAGCTATGGTGAGAATCGAGGGAAAGGTATCAGAGAGAAAGAAGACGAATGAAATATATTTCTCTAATCCTAAAATTGAAGTTGTAAATAAACTTCCGACTGGGGTTGGAGATTCACTGTTTGGAGAAGATGGTATGTCACATACCTTGTATCCAATATATCCAGAATCAAGAGGTATAACTTCAAACTGGATATACCACAAAATAGTAGATATTTTTAAGAACAACACATTAGACACAATTCCTGATCCAATACCGAAGGAAATACTGGAAAAATACAGTTTACCAAGCCTTAAAACTGCATTGATTTGGATTCATACACCAATAAAAGCAGCTGATGCTGCAGCAGCTAGAAAAAGGTTTGCCTTTGAAGAAATATTTTTCATACAATTAGAAAGACAGAAGGCACGTAAGGAATATCAGAAGAATAAATCATTCTTAATTGATCTGGAAGAAAAAAACCTTCAAGAGTTCATTAAACGCTTTCCTTTTGAAGCAACAGAAGCTCAACAGAAATCTATTGCTACCATTGTTAATGATTTTCAAAAAGATTTTGCTATGTCTCGCCTACTAGAAGGAGATGTGGGTTCAGGAAAAACGGCAGTTGCAGCATCCACTGCGTATGCGGTTGTAACCACCAAACCTAAAGATCGTAAATACGGGAATCTTCAGGTTGCATATATGTGTCCAACGGAAATACTTGCTTCACAACACTTTGAATCATTCATTCAATATTTTTCATACTTAGGCATACAAGTAGGTTTAATAACTGGTAGTGGTTGTAAGAAATTTCCTTCAAAACTTAACCCCAAAGGATGGACTGATATATCTCGATCACAGCTACTAAAATGGGTAGCGAATGGAGAAATACCAATCCTCATTGGTACACATGCACTAATACAAAAGACAGTGAAGTTTAAGAATCTTGCATACGTAATCATTGACGAACAACATCGATTTGGATTAAAGCAGAGGGCATCACTTGTTCAGAAAGATGCACTAGGTCTTGCACGTGCACCCCATCTTCTTTCAATGACAGCAACACCAATACCAAGAACATTAGCATTGACTATATACGGTGATCTTGACCTTACCCTACTAGATCAAATGCCACATGGTAGAAAACCGATTATTACAGATATCATTACTCCTGAGAAGCGTAGTATAGTCTATGAAGATATACGAAATGAACTTAAAGCCGGAAGACAAGCATATGTAATCTGTCCCAGAATCAATGAACCTGATCCAGATAAAGAAATGGCGATAAATGCTAAGTCAGTAAAGGAGGAATCGAAAAGATTGAAGGAAAAGGTATTCCAAGAGTATGAAATAGGGATACTACATAGCAAGATGAAGCCATCAGAAAAAGACAAAGTTATGATGGATTTTAAAAGTGGAAAAATAGATATTCTATGTGCGACATCAGTAGTTGAGGTGGGTGTAAATGTACCAAATGCAACAGTTATTATAATTGAAGGAGCTGAAAGATTTGGACTAGCTCAGCTACACCAGCTAAGAGGTAGAGTGATACGTTCAAACCATCAAGCATACTGCTATGTATTCGCTGAAACAAATTCACAGAAAACTATAGATCGATTAAATGCCCTTAAAACTGCAAAAAATGGTTTTGAACTTGCAGAATATGACTTAAAGTTTAGAGGTTCTGGTGAGCTATCTGGAGGCAAGCAATGGGGTGTTTCAGATATAGCGATGGAAGCACTGCAAAATATAAAGATGGTGGAAGCAGCGAGAACTGAGGCACAAATTGTAATTAATGGTAATTTGGATTTATATCCACAAATAAAAAGGGAATTAAAACAGAGAGAAAATAGTATCACGCACTGGGAGTAGTTTTAGGATATATTGCAAAGTATATACTTAACACACAAGCGATAATAATTATGAAGAATCCAGCATCATAAACAATAGTCGATAGTATTTGAGTATATTTCAATAACCCAGTTGTTGATAGTAAATAATTCCAATCATGAATTGAACTATCACCTCCTAGTAAAGGAAGTTGTTGTTTAATTGAATCACCCATGTAAACTGAAACATTAATTATATTTTGACCAACCCAAAAGAGAATGATTGATGCAGAGAATAGTTCCCTTCGCCAAATCAAGAAGTAGCATGCAAAAACAAGAGGAAATGCGATTTGGAATAGCGAACCACCAAGTAAATATAGAAACTCACCAAAGAACATAAAAATAGTATGCCCTGCCTCATGGAATATTAGATCTACACTATCAACTATATTCCAATTATCAATGTCCTGAGCATAGCATGCATATCTAATAAAATAGATACTAAATACCAGTGAGAATATAATTTTTAAATACCTTGACTCAAACATCTGTGCGCGTGCCAGGATTCGAACCTGGGACCCCCCGAGTATCAGTCGAATGCTCTACCAACTGAGCTACACGCGCATACACTAGCACAGGAGAAAATATAGCAGAAATAGTGTAAAACATCAATTAAAACCAAAAAGACTTTTTATTTTAAACCAGACCGATTCCCCTTTTATATCAGAGCTTGAATCACTCTCTTTTTTAATATCTTCTATTACTTGTTTATCTTTTGGCATTTGAGAAACATCAGTATTTACTACTGGTGCCGTCTCATACACATTTGCCTTTATTCTAGTATTATCTGAGAAGATAATTATTATTTCTGGACTATCCAAACCAGGAGTCTCTATTTGACCAAATACATTCAATTCATTTTTACCTTCCTTGAAACTAAGTGTTTGATCATATTTATTATTTAACTGTCTTCCATTTGAATCAAATACAACTAATGGGTATGGATTTTTACCAAAAATAGAACTGTCCTGACTAGTTGACCACCCTTCATTATTACGATTGTGTGTAATTGTAATTGATTTTACCACCTTTGACTTAGAAAGAGTTAGATTTACCACAAAACCAAAATCTTCTTTTGTTTGTGATAGTATTCCCTTACCTGGTCCAAAAACTCCCCATACACCAACATGATCTTCTGTATAGTTCTTTAAATATGCAGTAACACCATCCTGATACACCACTGGTTTATCAGTGCTTTTTTCATCCTTCTTTAAAACTGAACCCTTTGCATCTTTATCTATCTTCTGCAGAATCAAATAACATGGAGTAGATGAGGCAAGAGATGGATCATCCTTCTTAATACAAACGTAACCTTCTGGACAGACAATATCCTTAGCAAAAGATATGCTTGGGATTACAAAGAAGATTAAAAATAAGATAAAAACTGATATTTTTTTCATATACACAATCTATCATATAAAAGAAGCGGCCGCACGCTTTAAGAATCGTGCGGCTGGAACTTACCTCCATAATTGGGCCAAAAGGCATCTTGGCCAGTCAAGGAGGAGGTTTGGGTCGATGTCGCCATCACCCCAAAGCCCGAGAAGACGGACGGTCAAGCAAAGCCCGTAAAGGGCTGCGAGTGACAATCCGAAGACCAGCCACCAAGGCTGATCTATTTCATTCCCGTCTCTATCTTCGGGTATTCGTCTGAGAACAAGAAGTTCTTGTCTCATTTTGTCCTTTCTACCTTAACCATTAATTGGCCAAGGATTTACTAATGTGAATCTACCACAATACACTAAATAAGTAAAGGATACGAAAAAATCACCCTTCGGGGTGTTTTTTCATATATACTATTCTCTATTTTGTCCCGTTCATCCGGTTAGTACCTCTATAGAGGGTACCAACCTATGTCCTTTCTCTCGCGGACTGAGTGTTCACATTGAGGTGTAGAACAATCCCTTTGCTTATCTTTCGATAAAAATCGACACGGTCAGATAGTGATCTAAAAGATCAAAATCGAGATTCAATTTGAAATAATCCACGAGCAGCTTCCGCTACCCGTGCCTTGTTACGACTTACTCCCTGTCATTGAGCTTACCTTAGGCCGCGACTAGCGCAGACTTCGGGTATTCCCAACTCCCTTGAGTTGACGGGCGATTATCTTCGTTAAACAACGAATTGATGTTCCCACGTAGCGAGCGGATTTACCGCACTACGCGAGCTCAATGCATTAACTGTTTCAACTTAAACAGTGATCTTAAACCCTTAATACTGAGATGATCCTTATTATTAATCATTATCATCATTTTACAAAATATATCGAAATCGTTTCGCTTTGTGACGAATTGAAGTTGATACTTCTTGAAAAATGGGATTATGATTTTTAACAAATCATCTCTATTATAGACTTCATATCGATAGCAATGTTGATGGTTAGGTCGATTATCCTTTTGAAAGTATATACTTCCACACTTAAAGAATAACTTAAGCCTTTCTAGAATCTCCTTATCCTTTTCTACAAGTTTAATGTAAAATTTTGGTTCTACAGTAACTCTTCTTTTTGAGGAATTGGGCAATTCTGGATCACGAATATATATCGTGAAGCTTCCTTCACCATCTACAAGACCGACAATGTAATCAGGTTTGAGATTTTGCATTTGAGTGAGTCCTTCACCATTTATTAATAATGGGTTACTATGACTCAGCTGACTTCTGACGCTGCGTAAGTTTAATTATACCTATTTTGTCAAATAAGTAACAGTATCAGATCTCCACAGGTTACGTAAGTTTCTATTCCAAACATCCTAGAAAGGCTTTTATTAAAATCTTCTCTACCCTCACCACCCTTTAATGTGCTTTAGTAGATCGATTTACCTTTTTTATTTCTGGCTGCTCTTTGTTTCCGGATCCTTCGCATAAAACCTCACGGTTTTATACTATCCTTCAACTATAAAGATGGATTTTAACCACCTAGAAAAGTACGCTGCTGCGCGCTTTTATTGTGAGTACAAGACTTGAGAACGTATTCACCGCAGTATAGCTGACCTGCGATTACTAGCAATTCCAGCTTCATGAGGTCGAGTTGCAGACCTCAATCCGAACTGAGAATGGTTTTATAAGGATTTGCTCCACCTTTCGGTTTTGCGTCCTGTTGTACCATCCATTGTATCACGTGTGTAGCCCAGGGTATAAGGGACATGCTGACCTGGCGTCATCCTCACCTTCCTCCCACGACACAGAGCACAATCAAACTTAATTGATCTATGCGCTTTGTCGTGGGCAGTCTCGCCTGACAAATATAACAGACAACGAGGGTTGCGTTCGTTACCCCACTGAAGGGAACAACTCAAGCCACGAACTGACGACGGCCATGCATCACCTGACTAACTGTCTTGCGACGACAAAAGTTTCTTCTTGTCTTCAGCTAGATTAAACCCTGGTAAGGTTCTTCGTTTATCATCGAATTAAACCACATGATCCACTGCTTGTGCAAGTCCCCGTCTATTCCTTTGAGTTTTAACCTTGCGGTCGTACTACCCAGGCGCTTCTCTTAACGCGTTAGCTACGTCTCTCAGAGGGTCGATACTCCGAAAAACTAGAGAAGATCGTTTAGGGCGTGGACTACTGGGGTATCTAATCCCATTCGCGACCCACGCTTTCTTGTTTCAGTGTCAGGAGTGCTCCAGTCTGCTGCCTTCGCTTTTGGTGTTCTCCATAATATCAACGCATTTTACCGCTACACTATGAATTCCGCAGACCCCTCGCATCCTCTAGTCATACCGTTTCTCTTGCATGTCCCCGGTTAAGCCGAAGAATTTAACAAGAGACTAATATAACCACCTACACAACCTTTACGCCCAATGATTCCGGATAACGCTTGAGGCACTCGTATTACCGCTGCTGCTGGCACGAGTTTAGCAACCTCTTATTCGCCAAGTACTATCAATAAACTTTCTCCCTG
>JACCDT010599079.1_pt1 | contig 13916 bp, 4 predicted proteins | sample 7446291 | NCBI WGS metagenome assembly JACCDT01 (sample SAMN15323446, study PRJNA562643) | freshwater metagenome | isolation source: river surface water | place: USA:Blue River Watershed | collected 2017-08-17
CCTCTTGTCTACCATGGCGCAACAACTATACGCTCGGAGCAATGCGTTGTCCAACTACGTGACAATCACGGCCGGCGACCACCGCTACGGTCCCTCCAATTCGACTTCAATTGCTCTTATCAAGGCCACGTGGACGAGCAATCAGTTGACCACCGGACCCCTCAACAACAACCTGACGCTCTTTGCCACGAATGCTTCGCTCTCGCTGTCCAACTCCACGGCGGGCACAGCGCGCACTCAGTTGGCGTCCTCCAACCCCGCCTTTTCTAGCGACGCTGGGTTCAACGACGTAGTCATCGCCAACCTCAATGCCAATGGTAAGATTCTCCTCCAAAATGGCACAGCTGCGAGCGCCATCGCCGTGGGCAGCAACAACTATGTCGGCGTCGGCATTGCGAGCCCATTGTACCCTCTCCACGTGCCGGGCGTAATCTACTCTGGCAACGCGGTCATTTCGCAATCCGACAGCAATTTCAAGCACGACATCCAGCGCATTGAGTCGGCCCTTTCCAAGGTGCGGCAGCTCGGGGGCTACACCTTTAAGCAGCATGGATCGGACGCTGACTCCACCGGCGTTCTCGCACAAGAGGTCGAGCGCGTCCTGCCGCAGGCAGTGTACACAGATGCCACGGGGCGCAAGAGCGTGGCTTACGGCAACCTGGTGGGCATGCTCATTGAAGCCATCAAGGAGCTCGCAGATAAATTAGACCGGCAAAATTAAAACCTGCAAAGTACTCAAAAAATGGACGTGAACGACGCGTTCATTGAGATCGCCCAGGAGCCAGACTTTGTGTTTCAAGGAGTGGGCTCGAACGACATCGTCCTGTACCAAACCAACGCCACCAAGACGATGCACATTGGCGCGCGCCAAGGTATCCGAGCCAATGTGCAACTGACGCAGTCGAGCGTCACACTTGATGTGCAAGACACCATTTCACTCGCCACCCGCAACTCCAACGTGCTCACTATAGCCAGCAACAACTCCGTTGGCATTGGCACGACTACGCCCTCACAAAAGCTAACTGTTCAAGGCAACGTGGCTGTCGTGGATGGAGCAGTGTTGGCTGCCCGGGGCACAGTCAGTGCCCCCGGCTATGCCTTTTCAGCGGCCAGCAACACGGGTCTGTTCCTTTCATCGAGCAACGATCTTGCGGTTTCAGTCAATGGCGCTGAGAGGTTGGCTGTCACCAACATTGGCCGCGTGGGCATCGGCACGTTGGCACCCTCCGAAGCCCTAGATGTGGTTGGCACCGTGCGCGCGACTGCTTTTACGATCGGCGCGCAGAATGTGCGCAGCCTCTTTGCACCTTCTAACGAAACAAACACACGACTCGATTTCCTGACCGTCGCCGCAGAGTGGGCGAGCAACAACAGCTCCAACCTGGCCGACGCCTCTGCAACAACCGCTTTCCTTCTTGACACCAGCAACGTTGCGAGCAATGCGCTCGTAACAGCAAGGTGGGCGAGCAACACAGGAGCTTATACTTCCAACGCCCTCGGTGACTACGCCACCTCCAACACGGTGTACACCTCTCTGAACTGGACCTCTAATTCCTTTAGCAATACGGTCGCCCTAGAAGCGTACACCACCGACAAGGCGTGGTTGTCCAACACAACGGTCTATACCAGCAACGAGGTCTCGCAACGCCCGACGACCACATTTGTTGACACAAACTATGCGCGCTCCAACTACGCCACCGCGGTAGGCGCGACCGCGACGTGGGCGTCAAACTTGGCGGTATGGGGATCAAACACCGCGGTGTGGACGAGCAACTTCACCTCGAACGTAGCCCAGATTTTCACCGTTGCAGCAACCTACGCGACCATCACCAACCTCCAAACGACCACGGCCACAGCGGCTTACGCATCCAACACCGCGGCTTGGGGCTCAAACAACACCTCTGCGTTGTCCAATGCCTACCACGCCTCTAGCAACCGCCTCGCAGACAGGTACTGGACGAGCAACAACTACAACGTGTACACAAACAGCAACGTCGGCGTGGGCACGGCCAACCCGGTGTACAAATTGCAGGTCAACGGCGCATTTGGTGCCACGGAAGTGTACCACGACGGCACAGAAATCCAAACTAAATTCGCCATGTCCAACCAACAGAGCAATTGGGCGTTCGCTTCCAACACCGCACGGTGGGCGAGCAACGCGTTGTCAAATAGGATTACGGCGTCTTTTGCAGCAAGCACATACGCACCGCTCAGCAAAGTGCAAGACTGGGACTGGGGCAGCAACATTGCCACCGTGGCATGGGACAAAACCAAGTGGACGAGCAATGCCCTGCCCAGCTATGTCCGGACAAACGTGGCCGCCAGCGCCTACGCGGCGTCCAACCGACAGAGCAATTGGAACTTTGCCTCTAATGCAGCAGCTTGGGCGTCGAATGCGGCCTATGCTGGCTCCAACGCGGGCATTTGGGCTTCCAACTACTTTGTCAATGTCGCGACGGTGTACGGCATTGCGGATTGGAACTATGGCTCCAACACCGCCACGTGGGCTTCCAACACGGCTCGAACTGCGTCCACAACAGCTACGTGGGCGTCAAACAATTTTCCAAACTTTGCGCGGAGCAACAACGGGTCCAACTGGGATTACGCTTCCAACACTGCGTTTTGGGCATCAAACAGCACGAGCAACTTTACAAGGAGCACCAACGCCAGCAACTGGAATTACGCCTCCAACACAGCATCTTACGCCTCTAATGCCTTTCGCAACTATGCACCATCCAACGCGCAAAGCAACTGGAACTACGCCTCCAACACGGCTCGTTGGGCGTCCAACACGGCCGCACACGCCTCCAACTTCAGCGTCGCGACGTCCAACGCGCTGAGTAACTACGCGCCGTCCAACGCGCAGAGCAACTGGAACTACGCCTCCAATCTGGCATTCAGGCTCTCTAACAATGCTTTATGGAACTCAAACGCCACGGTATACACGTCCAACGCCCTCAGCAATTACGCGGCCTTGGCCCGCGCCAGCAATTGGGACTACGCATCCAACACCGCGGCCTTTGCATCGAATACGCTGCCAACCTTTGCGCTTTCAAACCGCCAAAGCAATTGGAACTACGCCTCCAACACGGCTACTTACGCCTCCAACGCGGCGGCTTATGCGTCCAACGCGACGACGTACGCGTCCAACGCGCTCACCAACTACGCGGCCTCGAACGCCCAAAGCAATTGGAACTACGCCTCCAACACTGCGGCATACGCCTCCAACTCTGCAGCCTATGCGTCAAACCAGTTGCCCAATGTCCTGACTTTGAGCGTCGCAAGCAACGTGTATGCCACGCAAGCCTCTGTGCAGCAATACGCAGTTTCAAACCAAATCTTTCCGCTCGCGGCCTTTGCCAGCAACATGGCAGTTTCAGCCTCAAACTATGCCACGGAGGTCAACAACAACTTCCGGACGCTAGAGACCAATATGACGAATACGTTGTCAAACTACGTCACCATTGAAGCCCAGGTCAATGCAAACAACGGCGCCTACGCCAGCAACGTGGCGGTGTGGGCATCTAACAACGTCGACAGCCTAGGACGCCTTTTCAACGAGGCCTTCGGCTGCAACACGGGTGTGGGCGCCGCTCTGTGCAATGCTACTTTGGCACTCAATAGGATCAACTTGCTGTCCAACACACTCGTCACGTACTACTCGACATCCGCATTCACCGCTGCCAATTATGCGGCGTCTAATGCACAGAGCAACTGGAACTTTGCATCCAACACAGCAGCCTTTGCGAGCAATGCCAGCGTGACCGGCATTGCAAATCTGAACAACGCCTTGCCCAACTACCTGCAGCTCACAACGGCCAGCAACGCCTACGCGCCCTCCAACGCCCAGAGCAATTGGAACTACGCAAGCAACACGGCAACTTGGGCGAGCAACACCGCGTTGTACACCTCCAATTTCGCCTCCAATGTCCTCACACTCGCGACAGCTAGCAACGCCTATGCATTTTCCAACCAACAAAGCAACTGGGAGTATGGTTCCAACACCGCAAGCTTCGCTTCCAATGCTTTTGCGAGCTACACAACCACGGCGGTAGCGAATACAGTGTACGCCCCCAGCAACCTGCAAAGTAACTGGAATTACGGGTCCAACACCGCAAGCTTTGCTTCCAATGCTCTCGCGAGCTACACCACAACGGCAGTGGCGAACACAGTGTACGCCCCCAGCAACCAGCAAAGCAACTGGAATTACGGGTCCAACACCGCAAGCTTCGCTTCCAATGCTCTCGCGAGCTACACCACAACGGCAGTCGCGAACACAGTGTACGCCCCCAGCAACCAGCAAAGCAACTGGAACTACGGATCCAACACGTCTACTTGGGCTTCCAACAATGCAGGGGGGCGCTACTGGACATCCACGTCATCAAACGTAACGACGCTGTCCAATGTGGGCGTTGGGACATCAACGCCGTCTCGAACCATGACCGTCTCTGGCACTGCAAATGTCACGGGCACAACTTCTGTGGGGCGGTTGTTTGTGGGCACGGACCCGAACTCGAATTCGCTCTATGAATCTGCTTCGATCGCAGCGCTGGCAGGCGGCACCACAGCCAGGGTGCACATTGGCAATCAATCTTCGGCAAGCCCTGGACTTTACGTTGCATACAACTACATCCGCGCCAACTCCAATCCCGCTCCAGGAGAGGCGAGCGTGACGGTAAACACCTACCCCCGGGACGACAACACATGTGGTAAGTCGCACATCCACTTCCAGTCAGACGGCGGCATGAGCTTTGCGACTCTTCAATCCGACAGCAATGCTACGTTGCCAACACAACGGATGGTCATTGGATCCACGGGTTTGGTTGGCATAGGTACTGCAAGCCCAGCACACGCGCTGGAGGTTGTTGGAGACGTCAACGCATCTGGCGCCCTGCGCCAGGGCGGAGCGACCGTCGCCAGTTTGTACGCCGCCTCCAACGCCCAGAGCAATTGGAACTACGCCTCCAACACAGCGTCATTTGCATCCAATGCCCTGGTAAACTACTCAACCACAACCGCCGCCAACACTGCTTACGCTTCCAGCAACGCCCAAAGCAACTGGAACTACGCCTCCAACAACTTTGTAAATTACTCGACAACGACGGTTGCAAATGCGGCCTATGCAGCTTCCAATGCACAGAGCAATTGGAATTTTGGGTCCAACACCGCCGTATTCGCGTCTAATGCTCTGACGAGCTACCCCACAACCGCAGTCGCCAACATGGCATACGCCCCATCCAACGCCCAAAGCAACTGGAACTGGGCTAGCAACACCGTCAGCACCGGTCCGGTTGGTTATTGGGCTTGGTCGAGCAGCAACGTCACGACGAGCAGCAATGTTGGGATAGGTACGGCCACCCCCGGTGCCTTGTTGGATGTGAATGGTGTTGCGCGCTCTCTAAGTCTCATCGTGGGACAAAACATTCGCACCTACAGTGCGCAAATGTCCATCAACGTGACTGGAACCGCAAAACTGATCATCCCTGCAAGTGCTATTTTAACGTCGCGCACGGCTGCCAGGATCGTACTAACTTCAGACAGGCCCGGCGCCGGCCAACAATTCGCATACAAAGACGAGTACGACATTATTTGGAACGGGGCCACTACACCCATCATCAAGTCGGTGTTTAAGCAAGGACAGAGCCAGCTGCCTGCATCGTATGCAGTCGAATCCTCCGTATTTTACGACAGCACTGCATCCAATGTTACTATTGAAGCAAGACGTCCGTCTACGGCAGGCAGCGCCCAAGTGTGGTACACGATCATTGGGCAGTGCCCTGAGCCGGTCGTCGTAGTCGATACATCCACGCCCTCCGGCACAGAGATCACCGCGGCTCAGCTCGCCCTGACGAGCGCAGGAAACGTCGGCATTGGCACGGGCTCTCCATCAACTGCGCTGGATGTCAACGGCCGCAGCACCATGCGCCTGGACCTGGCTTTGACGGCCAGCAACGGCGCGTGGAGCACGGCGGCGGGCAAGCAGCTGTACATGAGGTATGCCACTCAAGGCACGCTGGATGCAGCCTACATTCAATCCATCGATCGGTCCACAAACGTTGTCTACAACATGGGCATCGAGTACAGCAATTTGGCGTTTGCCAACACCAGCAGCCTGAACACGTCTACACCACACATGTACATCCAACACGGGGGCAATGTCGGCCTCGGGACATCTAACCCGGTTTACAAGCTCGACGTATCGGGTACCACCCATGTCAGTGGAGCCACGTACATCGACAGCAACCTGTTCTTTGGCAACATCACTCGTCAGATGCTGAATTTGTATGGCGCGGATTATGGGATTGGTGTGCAAGGATTCACTACTTACTTTCGCACGTCATACGATTTTCAATTCTACAAGGGCGGTGTTCACGCTGACACTAGAGGAGACGCCGGAACGGGCGGAACCGCACTGATGACCATCAAGGACAATGGCAGCGTGGGCATCGGCACAACGGCACCTCAACAGCTCTTGCACGTGGCCTCGTCGGCATCAAACGTCCCCGGAACAATGGTGGTATCGAATAGCAATAACCGTAGCTTCTTGGGCCTTTGGAGTGGCATCCATGCTGACATCAGCCCAACTATTGTTTATGGTAGCAACGTTCCTTTGCGGGTCGGTTCTTGGTCCCATATAGGTGGCACATACACCGAGCGCATGCGCATCGACAGCAACGGCAACGTTGGCATTGGAATGCAGTCCCCTTCGGCCAGGCTTGATGTTGCTGGGATCATTGATGCCGTTGGAAAAGTGATCTCTGTCAATGCAAATGGCGTCGCACCCTGGGACCACACCGCTATTTGGCACGACGGAAATTGGAGCTACGTGGATGCAGGTGGCGCCGAATCGGGAATGCAATTTAGAATTGGTACGGGCACAACATCATGGGCTTCCAATCCGACTTACAGCAACATTATGACTTTGCTCCCCAGTGGCAGAGTCGGCATTGGGACGACTTCACCGGGCTACAGGCTAGATGTAGATGGTGATGCGGAAGTAGCTCCAGGTTCGTACAATGCTATACCCCTGCGTGTATTGAACCCTTCCGTGAGCAATGACAGGACGATTCTTGCTGTGGGCAAGGGTGTCCAAAACTACAACTCTGGCTACTTCAATTTCGAACACCTCGGCACCGATGGCGCGCAAAGCAATTACCTGAGCATTGGTGTTTGGGGACAAGGGACTCGGGGTGCGCCGCTGAACGTCACCGGCTACGGCAACGTCGGCATCGGCACGAATGCGCCGGCCTACGAATTGGATGTAGATGGCGTCACACAAGTGTCGCCAACAACGTTTAATCAATTCCCTTTGAGGGTTTACAATGCTACTGTCAGCAACAATGTCACCGGGATGCAATTTGGAAAATCCGCAGTCAATTACAATGCAGCTTGGATCCTTCACAATCACCTCGGTACAGATGGATCTCAAAGCAATTACCTATCGATCGGGCATTTAGGCATGCAGGCTCAGCAAGGGTTGATCGTCACCGGCTACGCCAATGTTGGCATGGGCACAACTTCGCCAACCGACAAGCTCCAAGTGATGGGTGACATCAAGGTGTACAACGGTGGCAACGCGGCCAACGATGGAGGTGCCATCAAGTTTGGCCTCGCATCCCCGTACACAGGGTTTGGCGAAATGGCCACTATCAAGGGCGTGTTGTCCTATACAAGCACCACCTTCAGCAACTTGGCGGGCGGCATCGCATTCAGCACGCGTTCAAACAACGTGACGTCAAACACCACGATGCAAGAGCACGTGCGGATCACAAACGATGGCAACATGGGCATCGGCACAACATCGCCCGGCGCTAAGTTGGACGTTTCTGGAGCACTCCGCTCGACCGGCTACACATGCCAGACCGCATCAGGCAACGCCATTATGAATCTACAAAGCGGCGCCGCAACAGCCAACCTCGTCCTCGTGGGTGTCGCTGGAAACTACTCACCCCAAGCCGCAGTGAATGACGTAGTCTTGCGTGCGATGAACGGCAAGTTGCTACTGCAAAGCGGTCAAGGCAATAGCGGAATGTGTGTCACAAGTGCCAACTCTGTCGGCATAGGCACGACGACGCCTACACACAAGTTGCAAGTCATAGGTGACGTCTGCGTCGCCAATGGCAACAATGCGCTTGAAGCTGGCGGAGAGTTGTTCTTCGGCATCAGCGCACTGTCGAACTTTGCGCCTATGGCAAGCATATCAGGTGCGCTCTGGAATGCTAACGGTTCATACTCGACTCTTTCTGGCGGTCTTTCCTTCAGCGTCCGCTCAAACAATCAGTCTTCAAATACCTCGCTCGTCGAGGTCATGCGCATCACACAATGGCAATACGTAGGCATAGGCACGAATGGGCCTACAGAAAAATTAGAGGTGAATGGCGGTAACATCCGTGTAAACACATCAAGCACCCGCGGTATTGCGGTGTACCAAACCAACTCTGAACCTGCCGAAATTTACTTTGATGCCACAGCAACAGGGAACGGCACACAATGGGGAGCAGTGGGTATCGACACTAACACGGCACGCGATTTCTTCATCTTCGTCAACGGCGCGGACCGCCTTAATATTGACGCCACTGGAAAGGTTGGCATTGGGAGAGGAGGCTTAGGTGGGTCAGGCACCTTGACCTACAACCTAGACGTCAACGGCACCGCCCGCGCCACAGATCTCAGAGCCGACAACAGCTTGTACACCAGCATTGGTGTGTTCAACATCACTGCAAATGCCGTGTACGGCTCCACAACAGCGTACGGCACAACCGAAGTGACGTCGTTGGCTTATGAGACAAATGCGGCTACAAACGGCAACGGAGCAGTGTACACCTCTGCTGGCGACATCAAACTCAGGGCGCAGTCATTAACTTGGGGAGCAGTAGGCAATAGCGGGGCGCCTAAGGGTGCAGAGATATATCTAGAGGGTGGCCGATCACCAAATAGTGCAGTAGTACACGGCACCATCAGATTCCGCACTGGAGGCACGGACATCAATTCAGGTTCTGACCGCATGGTGGTCACAGGAACTGGTCTCGTCGGCATCGGCACGACTTCGCCGTCTTTCCCCTTGCACGTCGTGGGGAGTGGCAGCATGGCTTACAGTGGGACGTACAGCTACCTCAACTCAAGTGGGACCGTAGGGACGTTCAGCACAACGGCACTGAGCGGATCTATCTATGCCAGCAGCCGCATCGTAGCCAGCGAGTTCAATGCCTTTTCAGACGTGCGTGTGAAAAAGGACATTGCGGACGTGAACGACCTCAGCGCCCTGGATTACATCCGCAACATCGCACCAAAGCAGTACGCCTACATCGATTACGTCAACAGGGGCTCGGCGCGTGTCTGGGGATTCTTGGCACAACAAGTCGAGAGCGTGCTGGACTATGCCGTGGTCACAGTGACCGACTTCTTGCCAAACATCTTCAAGCATGCCAACGTCGCCTACAAGAGGATCATGTTGGATCCCGGCGCCACCACTCAAGACCTCATGCCCGGAGACAAGCTCAAAGTCTACGTCGACGAACAAAACACAGAGAAAATCACGACCGTCACCAAAATTCTGAGTACCACCATGTTTGAAATAGAAGAGTTCCTGGATACGCCGCGCATTTTCGTGTTTGGCAAGCAAGTCGACGATTTCAAGACGCTCAACAAGGACGCCATCTTCACGCTCAACGTCGCAGCTGTACAAGAGCTCGACCGGGAGCTGCAAGATGCCAAGGCGACCATCGCTACACTTTTGCAACGTGTGCAAGCCTTGGAAGCCCGCCTGGGTTGATGATACACATCGTTCGTTCCCTTCTTTTTTTGTGTGTGTGACTAAATAATGTCGGACCGAATCATCTCACACAATCCAATCAATTACGTGAAGAATTCCATTCACGCATCCATTCCCGGCTACGACATCCGCCAAGTGCGGCTGGTTGTAGACAGCCGCGAGCGGAATACACAGTTGTTCCCAAACCCCAACTCGTACGAAATCAACTTGATCAACCCCATCCCAAACGTAGCGCGCATGAAGTTGATCGCCTCCTCATTTCCCTTCAGCTCGTATTTAATCAACACCAACAACAACAGGCTGCACTTTCAAGTCGGAGCGACAGCTTACACGGCTACGGTCGAAGTGGGAGATTACAACTCTGGTGCAGATCTCGCGGACGCCGTGGAAGTCGCTCTAAACACCGCTTATGGCAGCACCGCTTTTGAGGTGTCGTATTTGTCGCGTACCGACAACTTCAAGATCCGCTCGACAGCGGCGTTCACACTGATGTTTGCGGGCGACACTTTCAAGCACGCTTTGAATGACAACAACGATGTTGCCTACAAGGAAAAAACGATTGCCCACGTCATTGGCTTTGCCAACAAAAACTACGCGTCCAGTGTCGTTGTGGTGGTTGATGCGTATGTCAATAGCCTCACCAGCGAGTTCAAAAAGAACTTTGATGCCAATGAGGAACTGATCGTCCACGTTGAAATGGCAAACCTGAACAAGAGTACGGCAGATGCAGTGAACGAGAGCTTTGCGATCATCTCCAAAGGTGGGGTGCTGGATGGCAAGGCAATCATTTACGACACCCACCAAATCTGCAAGCTGTTCACGCCACCCATCAAGCGGCTTACAAAGCTGAAGATTTGGATCACCGACTACTATGGCAATGCCTACGATTTCCAAAACCAGAATCACCGCATGGAGTTTCTCATTGACTCCCAAATCCTAAAGCCACTTTGAGTTGGTTGAGCTCTGCGCGCAAGCAAGCTGCCTCCAACGCCAACGCCTCTTCATAGCGCACACCAAAGCGGTTGGAGGACCCGCCGTCCCATTCATCATAACACAGAATGCCACAGGCAAAAGGGTCGAGACCCTCTGCCTCGAATGCCGCCTTGACGCGCTGGGCCACCACGCCAATGTGCCACCGCGCGCGATCTCCTTTTCTCAGCACAGAGTCCACATACCTGAATTTGCAGTACTGTACTCTTTGCCATGCTCTGACAATCCGGTCATCGACGGCCTGGATGTCTTGCTTGAGCCGCTCGTCGGATGTGTTGATGGTTGCGGTAGCCACAAAGAGCTCCTTCCACCGGCGTGAAGCATCGCCTAGAGCATGGGTATTATCAGCAATCGGCCGCGTGAGAGGAAAGTCGGCATTTGAGCCAATGACAGTCAAGTTGCTGCGGAAGTACGCGTCGCCATTGACGTCCAAGGTGTATAGTGGGCTGGCGGTGTTGACACCGAAGGTTGCGCCGCCGCCAACGCTAATCGCCGAAGCGGCATTTATCGCGATCGAGCCGTTGCTGCCCGTCGACAGCACCTGAATTATGCCGTTGCTGTCATTGTTTTGAATGGTCAGGTAGCTGTTGCACGCCGAAATTTCAGAGCCGTTGTAAGTGCTGGGCTTGATATTGATCACAGCACGCGCGTTTGCGTTAGAGTTGGCGACCTGAAGGGCGTTTTCCACCCTGACGGCATACGTGTTGGAAGTGGAAATCACGTGCAACTTGTTAGACGGCGTGACGGTGCCTACGCCGACAAAGCCGGACTGGGACACTGCCACGTGATCACCTGTTTGGGTGCGCAAACGCGTCCCAAAATACCCAGACATGATTACGATCGTGTTGCTCAAACCGATGCCGTACCAGGGCAAAAACGTGTTGGACTGATAGTCATACAGCGTATTCCGAATCGAAAACGACCTGGCAGCGGCGTCCGTCGAGACCGTCAATTGGTGGTTGGGGTTGGATAGACCAATGGCCACGTTGCACAAAGTGAAAACGGCAGAGCTTGAAGACGTCCAGTACCTTCCGCCGCTGTTGTTTGACGCCCATTCAGCCGTGTTGGACGCGTAGTTCCAGTTACTTTGGCCATTCGAGGCTGCATAGTTGGACAGGCTGTTGGAACTATAGCTAGCAACGTTGGATGCGTAATTCCAATTACTGGCATTGTTGTTAAACGTGCTGATAAACACATACCGGGTGTTGAGCAGGGACCCGGCCTCACGGATGGCGCTCGCTGCAATTTGACCATTTACGTCGAGTGCATGTGCCGGATTCGACTTGCCTATGCCAACGTTGCTCAATGTGTACACGTTGGAAGTATTCACCGTCCAATAACGGTCAACAGTGTTGTTTGAGCTCCACGTGGCCGTGTTTGAGGCGTAGTTCCAGTTGCTTTGCCCGTTGGAGGCCGCGTAGTTGGACAGAGCGTTCGAGGCAAAAACTGACGTATTCGAGGCAAAGACCGACGTATTCGAGGCGAAGTTCCAGTTGCTTTGAGCGTTCGAGAGCGCGTATTTAGCGGCCAAGGAGCTGCCGTTTTCTTGAAACGTAGTCGCTTGTGCCGTGCCTACCACCTCGAGAGCAAATGCCGGATTGGAAGTGCCAATGCCTACGTAGCCATTTGGGAGCAACGACATTCTGGTCAAGTTGCTGGAACAAAAAGCAATCATTTCATTTGAGGACCGACCTGGTATGTTGAACTTGAGATTGCTGGATTCAATGCGCACGGCAGGACTGACACCGTGCGTGGTGCCCAACAAGATGGCCTGGCTGGGCTGCGTGGTGTAAATGACCATGTCATTGCTCGCAACATTAGAAAAGACATAGTGATTCGAATCTGCAACTTCTATGTAGCCATAAAAAGACGACATTGTATTATTTTGTGTGAATAAAATTGTAAATGTCCAACTTGCAAGTCACACCAGATGGTTACACAGCACTTTCACAAGAAGCTTTGCCCCAAAAGTTCAAGTTGGTAAGTGGGTCCAACTCCCACTGGGGCATCTCTGGTTCCATCACATTGACCCTGGACACCACTTCAACGATCTTGTGGTTGTCTGCAGACATTCCCAATGACTTGTACGGGGTGGGTGTTGCTGGAAAGAAATGGATGCGTTTGAACAAGGCTGACACGGTGGTCGGACAACATTGTGTGTCTCGCTCGATGCAATATTGTGTGAAAGAACCCTACGTCCCTTCTCCCGGCAATCGCGGGTTCTCTTGGGCGTTTTACTACAGCAGCGACCCCACTCAAGTCATCGTCGGTCACAACTCGCCTACAGATACAGAAGGTCTGTTCGTCCAACACACAGCGGGGACGATACAGACTAGAAATGTTGGTTTTGGGGGGCGGGTGCTGGTCGACTCTGGCGACAAGCTCAAGGTGAGAGACGTGGCCGCCGCAGATGCTACTAATTTTACAATCGTGGAAGCCACCTCGGAAGAGGACACCGGCATTACGAGCGTTCAAACTGCCTACCAGCAGAGGCTGGCATCTGGCATACCGTTCGTGGACCTGTTGCGTGGTGCGCAACTGGCAAACCCATCCGGAAAGCTATCCTTGTTGCGCACAAAAGCCTTGACATCGCGGTACAACTACATCCCGGTTGTGAGGTTGTCTTGGGTATTTGCGGGCGGTGCGAGCGGCGTGATATTCTCATGGACAGACAGCAATGGTCACTCTAGGATCTCGCCCTTGGTGCATGACACGCATTACGACTTCAACTACGGCATCGCTTTTGGCATGACGCTCATTGTGTCCTACACATTGTACGACATACAAGGCGATCAACTGGGCGCCAGCTCCAGCGTGACGATTCAAGTGCCCGCTGCCGCCACCTTCACACAGGAAACTACGCCGCAACTGGTCGCACTGGTGGCCCCAAACAGCGTCCAGTACGTCAACCGCCAAGCAACAAACACCGCTCTTTCCCAGCTTGCACAAGACGGCACTGTAGCAGTGTTGGGCATAGAGGCGACAGACATTTAAAGCAGTCTTGCCTAGTACAGCTTATGGCGATCTCTACAACTGCAAAGTGTTTGATTCTATTTCATTTCATGCTTTTGGGCAATGCATGCGACGTAAACCCACCAAACTTCCCAAGCCCTCCCAATGCACCCAACCCACCCAATGTCCCCAATGTGCCCAA
>JACCDT011034804.1_pt1 | contig 13913 bp, 9 predicted proteins | sample 7446291 | NCBI WGS metagenome assembly JACCDT01 (sample SAMN15323446, study PRJNA562643) | freshwater metagenome | isolation source: river surface water | place: USA:Blue River Watershed | collected 2017-08-17
CCCGACTTCGACATCGACTTCTGCATGCGCCGCCGCGACCAGGTCGTCGGCTACGTGCGCAAGAAATACGGCGAGGACCGCGTCGCCAACATCATCACCTTCGGCACCTTCGGCGCCAAGATGGTCGTCCGCGACCTCGCCCGCATCCGGGACCTGCCCTTCGTCGAGACCAACCGCCTGGCCAAGCTGGTGCCCGACGACATCAACATCTCGCTCGAGGACGCCCTGAAGAAGTCCGCCGAGCTGAGCGCCGAGGTCGAGGCCAACCCGCAGGCGGCCGAGATCGTCGAGACGGGCCGCGTCAGCGAGGGCATGGTGCGCAACTCGGGCAAGCACGCGTGCGGCATGATCATCGCCGACCGTCCGCTGACCGACATCATCCCGGTCACGGTGCAGGAAGGCGACCTCACCACGCAGTACGCCAAGGACCCGGTCGAGAAGCTCGGCCTGCTGAAGATGGACTTCCTCGGGCTCAAGACGCTGACCGTCATCGACGACGCCCAGCGCCTCGTGCGCCGCCACCGGGACCGGCCGGACTTCGACATCGAGAAGGTCGGGTTCGAGGACCCGAAGACCTACGCGCTGCTCAACGACGCCCGCACGGTCGGCGTGTTCCAGCTCGAATCCGGCGGGATGCAGTCGCTCTGCCGGCAGTTCAGCATCTCCTCGATCGACGAGATCGTGGCGCTCATCGCGCTCTACCGTCCCGGCCCGATGCAGTTCATCCCGGACTACGTGCGCGGCAAGAAGGACCCCTCGACGGTCAAGTACGCGCACCCGCTGCTCGAGAAGGTGGCGCGGGAGACCTACGGCATCCTGGTCTACCAGGAGCAGGTGATGGAGGCCGCCCGGGTCGTCGCGGGCTACACCCTCGGCGGCGCCGACATGCTCCGGCGCGCGATGGGCAAGAAGATCAAGGAGGAGATGGAGCAGCAGCGCTCGATCTTCGTCGAGGGCGCCAAGGCGGCCAACGGCATCGAGCGGAAGAAGGCCGAGGAGATCTTCGCCATCCTGGAGAAGTTCGCCGAGTACGGCTTCAACAAGTCGCACTCCGCCGCCTACGCCGTGCTCTCCTGGCGCACGGCCTACCTCAAGGCCAACTATCCGGTCGAGTTCATGTCGGCGGTCCTCACCTCCGAGCAGGGCAACTCCGACAAGCTCGCCGAGTTCGTCGGCGAGGCCGAGGCCATCGGGCTCAAGATGCTGGGGCCGGACGTGAACCTCTCCGACACCGACTTCACGCCGGTGCCCGCCGACCACGCCATCCGCTTCGGCCTCGGCGCCATCAAGGGCGTGGGCGACGTGGCCGCGCGGGCGATCGTGGCCGAGCGCGCGAAGCAGGGGCCCTTCCGCGACTTCTCCGACTTCGTCGCCCGCATGGGCGACCAGGACGTCAACGCGCGCACGCTCGACTGCCTCATCCGCGCCGGCGCCTTCGACGGCACCGGCGAGGACCGGCAGCACCTGGTCGACTCCGTGGAGTCGGTCCGCCGCCACCACTCGACCGAGCGCAAGGAGCGCGCCTCCGGCCAGGGCAGCCTCTTCGACATGCTGGCCGACGACGCCGCGGGCGACGTGCGCCAGGCCGACCTCATCATCCGACGCTCGCCGCCGATGGCCAAGCTCGAGAAGCTCAACGGCGAGAAGCAGCTGCTCGGCTTCTACCTCAGCGGGCACCCGCTCGCCGACTACCACGGACTGGACGAGGCGGTGGCCACCCTCGCCGGCCCGCCCGAGCGTCTCGAACTCGACCGCAAGGAGCGGCATCCGGTGCGCCTCTGCGGCATCGTGAGCATGCTCGAGAAGAAGATCTCGAAGAAGGACAATCGGCCGTGGGCGCTCTTCCAGGTGGCCACCCGCTCGGCCACCGTGCCGGTGATGATGTTCTCGGACGCCTACGAGGCGGCGGCGGCGCTCAAGGAGGGCGAACTGCCGCTGCTCATGGACGGCTCGCACGTCATCGTCGACGCGCGGCTGGTCTTCCGCGAGGAGCGCGAGGAGTGGATGGTCAACGCCCACGCCGTCCGGCCCCTCCGCACCGCGCCCGCGCTCCTCAAGAAGGTGCTCTTCGCGCTCAAGCCCGGTCCGGAGGCCGGTGACTTCATGGAGCGCCTGGTCAGCCACGCGCGCCGGGTCGACGGTCCGACGATCGTGCAGGTGGGCTTCGTCCAGGCGGACGGGCGCGTGCTGGTCGCCGAGGCCGCGCGGGGCATGAGCACGCGGTTCGACTTCGCCAGCTACGGCGAGTTCGGCCGGCATCCGGCCTGCCTCGGCGTGCAGGTGGAGGCGCAGGCGCCCTCCGCACCGGCGCCGCGCAAATACGGTCCGCGCTGAACGCCCTCAGCCGCCGCGGCTGAACAACGAGGACTTCTGCACCGCCCGGACCTCGTGGAAGCCGAGGCCGGAGAGGTGGGCGCGCAGGCGGGCGACCGCGTCGGCCCCGACGACGTGGGGGTGCAGCTCGAGGACGATGCGCCGGAGGCCCGGCAGGGTCGAGGCGGTGAGGATGTCGACCTCGGCGCCCTCGACGTCCATGACCAGGACGGTGGGCTTCCACTCGGCCAGGGCGGCGTCGATGGCGTCGGAAGGCACGGTGACGGCGCGGCCGCCGTCGCGCTCGTAGACGCTGCTGGAGATGATGTTGTCGTTGACGAAGAAGGTGACCTCACCGCCCTTGGCCGTGAGGGCCCGGCCGCGGAGGCGCGGCTCGAGGCCGTTGAGGGCGTAATTGGCGCGGATCACCTGCTGCATCGAGGGATTGGCCTCGTAGGTGAGGACGTTGTCGGCGCCGACGATGCGGGCGCAGAGGAGGCTGACGAAGCCGACGCCGCCGCCCACCTCGAGCACGCGGTCCCCGGCGCGCACGCCCTCGCGGATGAGGATGCGCTCGGGCTCCTCGTAAGTCTCCTTGAAGATGCCGGAGCGCACCTGGCGGCTGACGACCGCGGGGTCGGTGGTGACCGTCACGCCGTCGAGGGTGACCGTCTTCGCGCCGGTGAGGCGGCGGAAGGCGGACTTGAGGTTGCGGAACGGGGAGGCCATGTCAGTCGGTGAGGGGGCGGGTGAAGAGGTCGACGTAGGCGCGCGTCACCGCGGCCCGGGAGAAGCTGGCGTCCAGCGTGCGCCGGCCGCCCTCGACGAGCCGCGCGCGCAACGCGGGGTCGTCGCGGAGACGGCGGAGGGCCGCGGCGAGGCCGGCGGCGTCCTCGAGCCCGAAGAGCAGCCCGTCCTCGCCGTCGCGCATCATCCAGCTCGGGCCCTCGGATCGCGAGGAGACCACCGGAGCGCCGGCGCCCCAGGCCTCGAGGATGACGTTGCCGAGCGGCTCGTGCACCGAGGGCATCACGAAGACGTCGCACGCCGCGAGCCAGGGCGCGGGGTCGGGCTGCCAGCCGGCGAAGCGCACGCGGTCGGCGACGCCGAGTTCGGCGGCCTGACGGCGCAGGTTGCCCTCCTCCTCGCCCTCGCCGAGCAGGCAGACGTGGGCCTCCGGCACGTCGCGCAGGGCCGCGATGAGCGTGTGGAAGCCCTTGCGTCGCACGAAGCGTCCGACGCCGAGGACGGTGAACCGGCCGGCGGGCGCGCCGAGGGCCTCGCGCGGCGCCGGCGCCGCGGGCTTCACGAGGGTGAAGTTGGAGATCACGCGCACGGGCCGCTTCCAGCCGAGGCCCTTCACGTGCTCGGCGATGCCCGGCGTGTTGCACACGAGCACGTCGACGTTGCGGAAGTGCTTGAGCGAGGTCGGATAGTCCCCGAGGCGCGCGGCGCGCAGGCCGCCCTTCCAGTCGGGCATGAAGTCGGCCGCGCGCGGCATCCACGCGAGGACGCCGGCGGGACGCTGCGCGCGGAGGAGACGGCCGAACTTCCAGGGCAGGAGGAAGCGCGAGGGCGTGAGCAGCCGCGGCAGTCCCTCGTGCACTTCGGCCGAGGCGGGCAGCTGGCCGCGCCAAGAACGCCCCGGACGGATCAAGAGCGTCTGCTCGACGCCCGCTTCGGCGAGCGCGTTGACGAGGCTGACGAAGAAGCGTTCGGCGCCGCCGTCCCGTCCGAAATGGGTGTGGAAGAGGCGCACGGATCAGAGGCCGCTGGCGCGGCGGTCGTCCTCCACGGCGTCGCGGGCATTGTGATCCTGCCAGAGGCGGGCCTCGCACAGGAAGGTGTAGACGGCGGCGTTGGCGGCGGTGATGAAGCCCGGCCAGCCGCAGAGGAACATGCGGCGGACGAGGTAGTAGCGGAGGAAGTAGACGAAGGGGTTGAACACCATCCGCAGGAAGCGCGGGGTCTTGCCCTCGCCGGCCAGCTGGCGGGCCTTCAGCACCGCGTAACCGGCCTCCTTGCGCACCTGCTCGTCGACCGTCTGGGTGCGGAAATGCAGCAGCGTGCCCGACGCGGCGTCGCGCACCTCCCCGTCGATGAGCATGGCCTCGTGCACGAGGAGGGAGAGGTTGTACCGCGCGCGGGCGCGCCGCACGAGGCGAAGCATGCGGCCCTCATGGGCGGCGGGGCTGGAATAGCCCCGGCCGACGAGATAGGGCCGGCGGACGACGCGCCAGGCGCCGACGGATTCCGGGGCGGCGAGCAGTCCGGGCAGCGCGCGGCGGAATTCGGGGTCGAGGCGCTCGTCGGCGTCGACGTTGATCGCCCACGGCAGGGTGCACTGCTCGAGCGCGAACTGCTTCTGGGCGGCGAAGCCGGGCCAGGGCCGCTCGATGATCCGGAGGGGGAAGCCCTCCGTCTGCAGGCCCCTGAGCACGTCGAGGGTGCCGTCGGTCGAACCCGAGTCCACCACGACGATTTCACCGCACTCGGCCAGCGTCCGGACGCAGTTGCCGATGACCGCCGCCTCGTTCTTGCAGATGATGAAGGCGCTCAGCGGAAGTCGTTCGGAAGGCATGGCCGGGCGTGGGAGGAAGGAAGCCGCCTGCGACGGGGATTGGCAAGCCCGTTGCCGCGCCCGCTTGGGGCTTGCCCGTCCGCGCGGACGGAGGGAATGTGCGGGCGAGCCATGAGCCAGCAGACGCTTGGATTCGCCATCTGGGGCACCGGCATGATCGCCGAGTTCCACGCCCGGGCCCTCGCCGAGATCACGGGGGTGAAGCTCGTCGCGGTCTGCAACCGCACGCCGGCCAAGGCCGCGGAGTTCGCCGCGAAGCACGGCTGCGCGGCGGAGGCGACCCCCGAGGCGATGCTCGCCCGGCCCGACGTCCACGTGGTCTGCCTCTGCACGCCGAGCGGCGACCACCTCGGGCCGGCGACCGCCTGCGCCAAGGCCGGCAAGCATGTCGTCGTCGAGAAGCCGCTCGAGGTCACGCTCGCCCGCTGCGACGCGCTCATCGCGGCCTGCGACAAGGCCGGCGTGGTCCTCGCGGGGATCCTGCCCCGCCGCTTCGGCGCCGGCGCGGTCGCGCTCAAGGCCGCGCTCGCCGCGGGCCGCTTCGGACGGCTCACGATGGCGGGCGCGCTCATCCCCTGGTGGCGCACTCAGGCCTATTATGATTCCGCCGCCTGGCGCGGCACCTACCGTCTCGACGGCGGCGGCGCGCTCATGAACCAGGGCATCCACACCATCGACCTGCTGCTCTGGCTGATGGGCCCGGTGAAGCGCGTCTCGGCCACCGCCGGACTGATGGCGCACGAGGGCGTGGAGGTCGAGGACGTGGCCGCCGGCTGGATCGAGTTCGCCGACGGCGCGCGCGCGACGCTCGCCGGCTCGACGGCCTGCTGGTCCTCGTCGGGCTTCCCGGCCGAGATCCGCATCCACGGCACGAAAGGGTCGGCCGTGCTGCGCGACGACAAGCTCTCCGCCTTCGACTTCGATCCTCCCCTGCCCGCCGACGCCGCGCTCGTGGCCCCCGCCGTCGATGGCGGCGGCGCGGGCGCTAATGATCCGAAAGCGATCGGCCATGCCTGGCACCGATCCAATCTCGAAGACGCCGTGTCGGCGATTCGCGCCGGAAGGCGTCCGTCCGTCGACGGCGCGCAGGGCCGCATCGCCGTCGAGGTCATCCTCGCCCTGTATCAGTCGGCCCAGGCGGGCGGGACGCCGGTGGAGCTGCCCTTGGGGCGGGATCCGGAACTGAGGCCTTTCGGCCTTAAACGTTAGAGGCTCCGAGGCTCCGAGGCCCAGTTGACGAGAGAAGACAATCTTGGAGGAAGAGCTGCGTCCTGATCAGACCCTGGGTCACTAGAGGCCGATGCCTGTTTCTGCACTGAGCCTCTGATCAACCAAGCCTCTCGCCAGTGGCCGACCCAAAAAGCCCGGAGGCTCGGTTGACCAGAAAGCATACAGGGGAATCGGGGCAAAGCCCTTAGGTGCTGAGCCTTATGGAGACGCAGGTGCGATGAAGCCTGAAACGTCCATGATGCGGGAATGGATCCGAGCGCGACGCCAGCAAGACGGGGAATATTCACCTTCAGAGATTTGAAAGTCTGGAAGCTTTCCAGATCTCTTTCGGCGGATGTCTATCGCGCCTGTTCCTTGCCAGGCCTTCGTCAGCATCACGCCTTATGCGACCAGATGGGCCGGGCAGCGCTTTCTGTCCCATCAAACATCGCTGAAGGCAATGACCGGAGCAGCAATAAGGACGCATTGAACTTCCTGCGGGTTGCCCGTGGCTCATTAGCCGAACTGGAGACGCAGCTTTGGATAGCTCATGACGTCGGCTGGCTGGATGCGGAATCGTACAGCAGACTTTGCGAGAAACGCAGCGAGGTAGAACGGATGCTCGGCGGCCTTATCCGCACCCGACAGAATCGGATGAAGTCTGACCAAGCCTGACTCTGCCTCACTCTGGTCAACCGAGCCTCTGAGCCTCAGAGCCTCTAATTCTTAGCATTGCCTCTGAACTCCTCCATCGTCTTCCCTTCGCCGGCATTGATCCCCGTCCGCGCGAAGACGCGGAAGAAGGTCAGGACGACGATCTTCATGTCCAACCAGAAGGTGCGGTGGTCGACGTACCAGACGTCGAGGGCGAACTTCTCGTCCCAGGAGATGGCGTTGCGCCCGTTGACCTGCGCCCAGCCGGTGACGCCGGGCTTCACCTCCATGCGCCGCGCCTGGAAGGCGTCGTAGCGCGGAAGGTAGCGCATGAGGAGCGGGCGCGGGCCGACGACGCTCATGTCGCCGACGAAGACGTTCCACATCTCGGGGAACTCGTCGAGGGTGGTTGAGCGGAGGAACTTGCCGAAAGAGGTCAGGCGCTGCGCGTCCGGCAGGAGCCCGCCGTCCGGACCGCGCTCATCAGTCATGGTGCGGAACTTGACCATGCGGAAGGGACGGCCGCGCAGGCCCGGGCGTTCCTGGAGGAAGAGCACGGGGGAGCCGAGCCGCAGGCGCACGAGGAGCGCCACGAGGAGCATGAGCGGCAGGAAGAGCAGCAGCCACCCGAGGGAGAAAACGATGTCGAAGAGTCGCTTGGCCATTCAGCGCAGGACTTCGGGCGGGGCGGAGGAGAGACGGAGGCCGAGGACTTCGACGGAGCGCTCGAAGGCGAGCTCATACTCCACGGCGGTGGCGTCCGGCGGGGCCACGGTCACGAGCTCGCCGCCGGCGGGACCGAGGAGTACGGCCTCCTGCGCGCGGCGGCGCGAACCGGGAAAGCGCACGATGAGACGGGCTTCGGCGTCGGGATCGCCGCTGTCGGCGAGGACGACCGCGAGGACGAGAGGCGTGCCCGGCAGGACGGGGAACGCGCGGCGCGGCGAGAGGCTGCCGGACGGAGCGGTCACGCTCAGTCGTCCGGCCTGCCAGCGCACGGCGTTGAGGCGGTGCTCGTCGATGCGGAGGAGTCCGCGGCGGTCCTCCACGGCGGAGAGGTCGATGCGGTGCATCTCCTCCAGCGGGGCTCCGGAGCGGATGACGGCGTAGGCGGCGAGCGCGCCAAGGCGGGATTCGCGCGCGGCCCACGCGACGAGGTCGGCACGGGGACCGGGCTCCGAGGCGGCGAGCCGGATCCAGGCGGGCCGCGGATCCTCATGCGTGAAGGCGGACCAGCGGACGGACGCTCCGTGGAAGGACTGACGCAGGTTGAACTTCTTCTCGGCGGCGAGGAAGGCGTCCTCGGCGGAAGTGAGGGCGTCGAGGGCACGCATGGCGCGGGGCGCGGTGGCCGGAGTGGCGTCGCGCGCGGCGACGACTCGGCGGAAGGCGAAGGACAGCTCCCAGGCCTCGGCGAAACGTTCGACGCGACGCCGTCGCGCGGCTTCGCGCGGCCCGGCGCCCGGATCTGTCGCGAGGGCCTGCGCGACCAGCGCGGACACCTCGGCGGCTTCGACGTCGGTGAGCAGACGCGCCGAGCTCTCCTTCAGATAGCGGGTGAGTCCGCGATGATCGCGGACGCCACGCACGTCCGCGGCCCAGGCGCGCTCGATGACGGCGTAGGCGGAGCGCAACGGACGGCCCGCCGGGCCGTAGGCGGCCGTGAACCAGGCGTCGAGCGCGGCTGACGCGTCCAGGGAGGGGTCGGCGAGCAGGCGGGAGCCGAGCCACGCCTTCGGAGCGTCGAAGGCCCAGAGCGGATACAGCTCGGCATACCAGCCCTTCACTCCGGCACGCCGTGCGGCGCGGATCGCCGAGGCCTGCGCGGTGAAGTCGACATGCGGCACCGCGTAATCCGCGCCGTGCCAGTAATCGTAGGCGCCCACGTGCCGGGCGCCGGAGCGGACCCAGGCGGCGAGATTCGCCTCATCCTGACGGGCGAACTCCGAATTGGCATGCCCCATGCGGTCGAGGCAGACCCAGGGAAATATCGCGGGTCGCACCGGGCCGCCGGGCGCGGCGAGCGTATGCAGATAGGCGAGCGTCCCGATGGCGCGACGCTCACCGGAAGCGTCACCGGCGGGATTCCAGAAAGAGTCCGCCACGTCGTTCAGAAAGCCGACCACGTATTCGGTGCGAATCGGACGGTCGCGATACCAGCCGTAAGCGGGCGCCCCGTCGCCGAACTCCGTGGTGTCATTGACGCCGAGCGGCGCGCAGAACGCGTCCGGGTGGCGATGGAACCAGTCGCGGACGAATCGCGCCCCGATCTCGGCGGCGCGCGGGTGGGCGAGGTTCGGGTTGGGATCGGTTCCTGTCCCGGCGGGCGGCGTGCGCGCGCCGTCGACCGGGACGAACAGCGTCTGGTCCTCGCGCCACTCCTTCGGCCCGAAGGCGCGGAAGAGCCCGTGCGAGAAGTCCGGCGCGCGGCCGTAGCCGACGTTGAAGGCCCATTCCTCGTCACCTTCGGTGCGCAGGCCGCCGAGCGCACGCCAGGCGAACGCAGGCCGGAAGACCTCGCCGTCGGGCTGGACCACCCGCGTCAGCGGCTTCGCGTCGAAGCCGTCGGGCCCCGGAAAGAGGAACGTCACGCCCAACGTCCGTTCGGCGAAGCGGCCGACCGCCATGCGCGTCGCCGCGGGAGAGTCGCCGAGGATGAAGACGCGGTCGTCGCGCGTCGCGGTCATGAGCAGGTCGCCTTCCGGATCGGGCAGGCTGAGGCCCGTGGCGGCGAAGGCGGCCGTACGGCCGACGAACAGCCCGACCGCGGGCGCGGGCCCCTGCCCTTCCGTCACCAGTTCCGGCCGGACGCCCGTGACCCGTTCGCATTGCTCCAGCAGCGTCCGGGCCGCGAGCCATTCGTCATCGGCCGGCGAGGCGGGCAGCACCACCGGCCCGTACCAGCGACCGCCGTCGAAGAGCGGCGCCGCGTGTGCGGCGGCGGCCAGCAGGAGGAGGATCGCCCGATGCATGCGCCGAGGATGGGCGGGCTCGGTCCCGCGCGCAATCCGGGACGGTCAGCGCGTCAGGGAGTCCAGCAGTTCCTGCCGCCAGCGGCCGGCGGCCGGATCCCAAACGCCGAAGCCCGCCTGATATTCCCAGTAGGCGAACGGGATGCCCAGTTCCTTGGCCGTGCCGGCGATGTAGGCCGTCCAGCGGGCCCGGTCCTCCAGGGACGCGTGCTTTCCGTAGGCCCCGAACTCACCGAGATAGACCGGCCGCCGCTCGGCCTTGGACCATTCCGCGGCGAGTCCGAGCGTCCGGCGCAGCGCGGCCTTCTCCTCGTCGGTCCCGGTCCAGCGCGTGCCGATGTGCTTGTCCGCGTTCTTGGCCCAGCTGGCGCCCTGGTGCGTGAACGCGAACGGGTCATAGCAATGGAAGTGGCCGATGAGGTGCCGGTCTTCCGCCGGCAGCTTCAGGTCCTTGAGCGTCACGGCCTTGTTCCACTGCACCCCGCCGACGTGCACCGCGCGCGTCGGGTGCAGCCGACGGACCTCCGCCAGCGCGGCCGCGAGATTGGCGTTCCAGGCCTCGGCCGTGTGGGCGCCGTGCGGCTCGTTGCTCAGCTCGAAATGCAGCTCCTCCGGCGCGCCCTTGAACCGTTCCCCGATCTGCCGCCAGAGCGCGACGAACCGCGGACGCTGCCCGACCGGATCGGCGTCGAGCGCCTCGTAGTGGTGGACATTGAGGACGACCGCGAGCTTCCGGTCGAGCGCCTGACGGACCAGTCCGTGCACCTTGTCCATGAACGCGGGGTCGATGGCGAACGGCGCCTCCTTGGCGGCGTAGTCGGCCCAGCGGACCGGGATGCGCACCGAGTCGAAGCCCGCGGCGCGGATCCGGTCGAAGTCGTCCGGGCCGAACGTCCGTCCCCAGCTCACGCCCTTCGGCGCCTCGAGCGAATTGCCCATGTTGACGCCCCGGCCCAGCCGCCGCGCCTGCTCGAACACGTCGGCCCCGAAGCAGAGCGGTGCGAGGAGGAGGGCGAGGAGCGCGCGGATCATGCCGGAAGACTGCCCTCCCCCGCCCCGACGGAAAACAAAAAAGCCGCACGGGACCGTGCGGCTTGTGTGGCGGAATAAAAGGCGGATCAGGACATCCAGGGAGCGCGCGGCCTATGGCCGGCGGCGAGGAAGGCGTGGTCGATGACGGCGGCGAGGTAATCGCCGACGGACTCGGCCGAAAGGCGCACGGCCAGGTCCGCCGCCCTGGCCTGCTCGGCCTCGAGCATGGACGGGCTGAGCAGTCTTTCACGGAGCAGCGCGCTGAGCCGGGCCGCGTCACCGGACCTGAAATGGGCGCCGACGCCATGGACGCGGGGGATGTCGACCGAGCCGGCGGAGTCACTCACGATGACGGTGGCTCCGGCCCTGATCGCCTCCGTGGCGGCCATGCCCCAGCCCTCATGACGGCTCGGCACGACGCAGATGTCCGCCCGGCACAGTCGCGCCACGACCTGGTCCGAAGGAATGACTCCGTGGAAGGTGATGCGGTCGGCGAGGCCGGCGGCGGCGGCGCGGCGACGCAGCTCAGCGCCCATCGATCCGTCGCCGTAGACATCGAGGGTCCATTTAAGGTCGGCGCAGCGGACGAGGGCTTCCAGGAGGATGTCGGGCCCCTTGTAACGCTCCAGCTTTCCGACAAAGGCCAGCCGTCCGGAGCCGGAGGTCCGGGGCGCGACGGCGCCGGTCGTCTGGTAAGCGTAAGGGAAGATGACTTCGTCGCTGAGGCCCATCCGGCGGAAGAACCGCATGCCTGCCGTCCCGATGCCCAGGGCGGCGCGGATCATTCCGCGGCTCCGACCATAGACGAGACGGCCCTTGAGATAGCGCGGGAGATGCAGATGTGGCTCCTTGAAGACCGTCTCAGCGATGACGCCGATGCGGGCGTCGTCGCGTGCACGCAGGAGGCGCACCGCGAGGTCAAGCGGAGCGTAGGCGCCCAGCCCGGAGAAGACATGCAGGGCCGTGGGCTGTTCGGCGATGATTTCACCGACCCGCTCCCGCCACCCTTCGGCAGGCAGAGTGACCTGCCGCAGACTGGCGCAGGGAATCGTCCGCCACCCGTCCGCGACGCGCTCCGCGCTGAGGCCGCCGGCCCAGACCGCCGTGACGGGCGCACCCCAGCGCGAGGCCATGCGCTCCAACGCGCCCACCTGATGATGGGCCGGCATGTTCTGCCAGAAGAATACGGGCGGGCGGGTCATCGGGTCTTACGACCGGCAGCCCAGAGTCGGATCGCCGGGCCGTAAAGGAAGGGAAAGAGCTGCACGAGCGCCACCTTGGCCGCATGCCGGAACGATGCGCGGCCTGGCAGGACCTGCGCGGCCAAGTGGTACGCCTTGCCGAGCCAAGACGGCCGGGAAAGCAGCTCCATCTCCAGCGTCGAGTAGTCGGACTCGTTCTTCAACCAGCGGCGGACCGAATCGGGAATCGGCCGCCCTGCGACCTGCATGCGCTCGAGGTCTGCCGCAAGCTGACGGCAGAAAGCCGCGCGGCTCGGAGCGAAACGCAGGCTACGGCGGGCCATTTCCGTCGAACTCTGCGCGTAGGACGGGCTGAAGAGATTGCCGGAGTGAGTGCGGTAGCGGACCAGAGGCGCGGCGGTGAACCTGCCGCCGCCCAACAGCAGTCCACGGAGGGGCAGGATGACATCCTCCTGCATCAGCGCGCGGTCCAAAGGCGCAAAGAAGGTGAAGACTTCTCGGCTGTAGGAGCAGGATGCGCCTACGACCGCGGGGGCCGTGCCGGCGATGAAGCTTTCCACGTCGTAGGCGCAATCCTGCCCGACCGGGACGCCTTCCATGAAGACCCCGTCCGCGTCCATCTTGCGCACCGCCGTGTGATGGAAACCCGCACCCGAAGAAATCGCGCCGACCGCAGACTCCACTCGCGTCGGCTCAGAGACGTCATCTCCGGCCATGAAAACGACGGCTTCGCCCTGAAAATGCTCGGCGGCAAGATTGATGATGCCGCCGATGCCCAGGTTTCTTTCCGCATAGGCGCGGACTACCTCGATGCCTGCCGGACAGCCGCGCAGCTTGCGCTCCATCTTCTCCCGGGTGGAGTCGGTCGAGGCATCGTCACAGACGACCAGCCGGAACGGCCGGTAAGTCTGAGCAAAGACGGAGTCCAGGGCGGCCTCGACAAACCGCTCCTGATTGAAGGCGAACAAGGCCAACGTGACCTGATTTTCGCTCACGAAAAGGTGTTCACGGCCCGGATGATCGTCTCCGCTTCCGCGTCCGAGAGGACCGGGCTCATCGGCAGCGAGACGACCTCGCGGTGGATCGCCTCGGTGACGGGCAGGCGCAGTGCGCCGAAGGTCGCCGCATAGGCCGGCTGCCGATGAGGCGGAATCGGATAATGGACTGAAGTCTCCACGCCCGCGCGCTCCAAGGCGGAGCGGAAGGCGTCGCGGTCGGGGACGCGTACCACGAAGAGGTGCCAGACGTGGGACGCCTCGTCGGCGCGGACGGCGGGCAGGCGGACGCGCGGATTCGTGATGCCCTTACGGTAGGCGGTGGCGATGGCGCGCCGACGCGCGTTCTCGGCATCGAGATGGGGCAGCTTCACGCGCAGGAAGGCCGCCTGCAGTTCGTCCAGCCGGTCGTTCGGCCCTTGGACGTCATTCCGATACTTTTCCGAAGAGCCGTAGTTGCGCAGCTTGCGCACCATGTCGGCGAGCGACGCGTCCTTGCAGGTGACCGCGCCGGCGTCACCCAGCGCGCCGAGGTTCTTGGTCGGATAGAAGCTGAACCCGGCGGCGTCGCCCCAGGCGCCGGCGCTGATTCCGTCCAGCTTCGCACCGTGGGCCTGGGCCGCGTCTTCGAGCAGCAGAAGTCCCTTGCGACGGCAGAGCTCGGCGATCGCGGGCATCTCGGCCAGCTGGCCGTAGAGGTGGACCGCCAGCACCGCCTTGACCTTGGGCGTCAGCGCGGATTCCAGACCGGCGGCGGAAAGGTTGAACGTCGCCTCATCCGGCTCGACCAGCACCGGAGTCAGCCGGCATTCCGTGATGGCCAGGACCGAGGCCACGTAGGTGTTGGCCGGCACCGCCACCCCGTCGCCTTCCTTCAGCAGCCCCAGCTCCTTCCAGCCGCGCAGCGCGAGCGTGAGCGCGCTGAGACCGTCCGACGTGCCCACGCAATGCGGCG
>JACCDT011419636.1_pt1 | contig 13912 bp, 19 predicted proteins | sample 7446291 | NCBI WGS metagenome assembly JACCDT01 (sample SAMN15323446, study PRJNA562643) | freshwater metagenome | isolation source: river surface water | place: USA:Blue River Watershed | collected 2017-08-17
AATACAAAAAATATTAAAAAATTAGGAATCTTTAAAAAAGTTATTATATGGGTAAAAAAAAAATTTACAAAGAATTAAGTAGTTCATTTATATGGTTCTTAATTGATGAATTAATATTAAAACATTTTGGTTTATATCCAATATTAAATACAATATATATTTATAACTCAATTGTTTTATTTACAAAGTTGCATCCTCATATAATGTTATTATTAACAATTATAGGTATTATAGTTTAATAATTATATTTATAAAAATAATTAAATCTTAAAAAAAATATTTACTATATATAGATATACTCATATTAACTCATCTTAAAAAATGGAAAATATAAAAGAAGAAATAAAAAAACAACGCCCTAATTTATCAGCAAGTTCTGTAAACTCATATTATAGCATATTAAAGAATTTATATAAAAAATTAAATGAAGGTAAAGAAGAAGATTTTAAAAATGATTTTTTTAAAAAAGAGAAAGAAACTATTTTAAAACATTTAGAAACAATGCCTCCTAAAAAACGTAAAACGATATTAAGTGCTTTAGTCATTTATGTAGATTGTGATAAAACCCGCGATGAATATCGTAAACAAATGATGGATGATATAAAAGTAAGTAAAGAGGAAGATATAGCTCAAAAGCGTGATGATTCAAAAGATTGGATTGATTGGAATGATGTAATTAATGTATATAATGCTTTAAGGAAAGATACATATTATTTAATGAAATCTACTGATGATTTAACACCTAAAGAGATGAATGTAATACAAGATTATGTTTTATTATCATTATATGTATTAATAGCCCCACGCCGTTCAATGGATTATATAGAGTTAAAATTTAGAAATCAAACACCTGAAGATAATTATATTGATTTTAAAAAAAACAAAATATATTTTAATAAATATAAAACATCTAAATATTATAAAACGCAAGTTGTAGATTTACCACGTGACTTAAAGAATATTTTAAATAGATGGTATTCTTTTAATAAAAATGATTATCTTTTAATAGATACAAATGGTAATAAATTAAATCAAGTTAAATTAAATCAAAGACTAAATAAAATATTTGGTATGAAGATTTCAGTGAATGCTTTACGTCATTCATACTTAACAAATAAATATGGTAATATACCAGCATTAAAAGATATGTTAGAAACTGCTGATAATATGGGACATTCATTAGACCAAGCCCTTGAATATGTTAAAAAATAAAGAATTATATAAAAATAAAATATTATTAACAAATAGTAAATAATACAACACGTGAAAATGGAATTAATAAAAATAGAGAAGAGTGATAAAAAGGATAAACGATTTAAAGCATTATTTAAAACAAAGGAAGATAAAATAAAGGAAGTAAATTTTGGTGCTAAAAATGGTAATACATATATAGACCATAAAGATAAAGAAAAGCGTGAAGCATATGTAAAGCGTCATAGTGAGAATCCATTAGAGAAGCCATTTTTAAACAAAAAGAAATATAGTGATAAACCTGCAAATTTGGCTATGAATATATTATGGGGTAAGTCAACAAATATAAAAGAGAATATAAAGAATTATAAAAAGAAATATAATGTATAAAAATATATTTGTTTATAATATAGTAGTATTATAAAAATAAAATGTTAACATCTAAAAAATTTATGACGCGTGAAAAAATTCAAATCCATTTAGAAAGTGTTTATGGTTATCCTTTAAATGGTGATAAAAATAGTAGTAAATTATTTTATTTAAAACAACCCATTGAAGTAAAAGGGGATGTATATGAAACATCAATAAGTTTAAGCCAGTTTACTTGTCCTATTGCTTTTTATGTAGTAAATGAAAATAATAATTTATTAAATATATTAACGGGTGCCGGTTTAATAAATATAGTAATACCTGAAGGTAATTATAATATAAATCAATTAATAGATATTTTAAAAAATCAATTAGGTGTAAACTGGAATATAAATATTAATTTACAAAATTATAAATTAGTCTTTACTTATTCATTAGGAGATTTCACTATATTAAATACTTCTACTTGTTGGCGTATATTAGGATTTAATCAAGATACTTCTTACACATCAATAAGTAATACTTTAAGCCTTCCAAATGTAATAAATTTATTAGGAACAACACAAGTAAAAATATGGTGTCCTACAGTCAATATGAAAAACATAGATGGTAAAACTGGATTACCTGCTGGAATATTAGGAAGTATAACGGTAAATGATATAAACGGAGGTATGATATTATATACAAATATAACGGGATTTAATTCAAAGATAAGTGAAAAGTATTTTACACAATTTCAAATAGATTTAAAAGATGAATTTGATAAATATTTAAATCTTCATGGTTGTGATTATGCTCTTGTATTAGAGTTAGAATATTATTATGAGAAAGAGATAAAGGATGATAGTTTTATAAGTTTAACACAAAAAGCAATGTAAAAAATATATAGGAATTTTTTAATAAATAATAATTAATTAAAAAATAAAAAAATATAAAAAAATGTAATATTTAAAAATAATATATTTATTAATAGTATATAATATATAATAAATCAAAATGACTGACGTAAGCGGACTTGTTCCAAATAATTCAGCTGTTCCTATGGAAATGTCCTATGGATTAAAAAGTTCTATGGTTGCTTCTCGTTCTTATTACACTGTAGTAAGCCCACAATCAAACTCAACAAATATACTTCCCGGTTCTACTGTTACTCACCGTATTCCTTGCGGTCGTAAAAATACTTTCCTTGACCCTACTCAATCCTTTATGAAAATTACCGTTAAAAATAATGATGCTGATGCTTCACTCTTTGACGGTTGTGCTATTTCATTAATTAACCGTGCTGATACATATCATGCTGGTAATCTCATCGACCAAATATTAAACTACAATCGCGTAGGTAACTATTTACTTAATAACACTCTTACTGTATCTCAACGCGCAAATCTTTCAACTTCTATGGGTTTCGCCGCTGATGGTTCTAAATTAGGTTTCTCACTTGCCCAAAACGATTATTTCACTGCTTGCTTACCTATTCTTGGTAATCTTTGGATGGGTGCTGATAAAATGATACCCGTTGGTATCCTTAGTGATGATATTGAATGCCAATGGCTTTTAGAAAGTACCGCCAACGCATTCTACAATGCTGGTGCCGCAACTCCTACTGATTATTCTATTTCTTGCTTTGAACTCCATCTTGCTTATGTAGAAATCAGTGATGAAGCAATGGCTCAAGTTCGCCAAACAATGGGACAACAAACTTACATCCATGGTAACACATACCGCGTAGCTCCTCTCTCACTTGAATCTACTGCTTCAGGTTCAGTCACAACTTTAGTACCTGCCCGTTATTCAAGTCTTCGTTCTCTTCACTTCGTACCATCTCCTTCTTCATACCAAGTATACAATGCTTACTCAATTGGTGGTACTGTAAATCCTAACATTGCTACTGCTCAAGTTCGTGTAGGTCAATTAACTGTTCCTAATAAACCTCTTGAATTTATCCGTGCTAACTTAGTAGGTGGTTTCGCTGAAGCATACCAATCAATTCAAAGAGCTTTACACTCTGTTGGTTCTACTGACTGTGAAGGTGTCTACACTCTTGAAGGTTTCAATGTAGCAACTGGGCCTATTGGTGTTGGTACACCTTTCCTTAATACCCCTGTTGATGCTATCCCTGCTATTAATGCTTCATCAGTTCCTTCATTCGCATTCGCTCAAGAACTTGAAAGCGTCGCACATAAAAACTCTGTTCTTGTTGCTGGTATGAATACCCTCAGCACAAACGTATTCCTTGACCTTACTATTTCCGCCGCTAACGCACAAGCCTATACAATTTTTTCAATCCATAATATCGACTCAATATTAGTAATCGACAACACCACTGGTATTATGACCGTACGCATTTAAACTGGCCATTTAAACGCATACTTAAATAATACTATTGATTATCTAATTATAGAGTTAGATAATTTTAACAATCGCATATTTTTATAACAATCGTTTCTTTTAATATATATTATACTACCATAATTGGTAATATAATACTACTACACCACTACAAAGAGGGTAGAGTATGCCAAAAACTGAGGGTTTTAAATAGATTATTAAGCATTTTGATTAAATAAAAATTTTTATTTAAGGTAATTACTTAAATATTGGTTTAACAATACTTAATTAAGGTTATTGTTAAATAGGTTTTATAGCATATTGCTTAAAGATTGGTTTAAATTATGGATTAAGAAATGTTGCGTAATATAACTTAATCATCATCTGTAAAAATTTCTTCATATATGTCTTTACTTTTGAGAAACTCAATAAGTTTATTGAGTTCAATAAAATATTCAATACCTTTTTCAGTTCTTTTCTTTGTAATAAAATTAAATTCTTTTATTTTTATACCAAACTTAGTAAGAGTCATTTCATATTTTGAATAACCCGCAAAATTCTTCCACTCAATAAATTTATTATATAAATCATTACCTTTAAATTTAAATATATTAATATTATTAGTTTCCATATGTTCGCATATGTCTTTATACCAATAATAAATAATAGGTAGTTGAGCCTTCTTCATTTCATTATACATTTTGCTTTTAGGTATATCTATTATATTAAATTCATTTAAATCAAATTGCTTTAATATTAAATAAAAAATAACAGCTAAACGCTCAGCATATTGAATATTATTACTCATTATATTACCTAATTCTTTAAAATGTTTAAATCTCTCTTCCTTATTTGTCTCAACCCATTTATTGGAACATTCAAATATACACCATCTACGGTCTGTTTCTTCTACTCTTACTGGATTATCATTATTACTTAAAAATATAAATGCTAAGTTATTAGTTGTCTTTCTTGGGTTTTCTTGTTTCTTCTCAATACTTATTTCTTTTTGTCCAGCAATTAATTGTTTTATTTTATCATTTTCCGCAAATGTATCTTTACCACTTACTTCATTGATATGTATCATTAATTTATTCTCAATTGTTGAGCCATTAAATCTACCTACTACATCATTAATGTCACAAGGTAATGAAACCATATTTTTACCAATAATAAAATCATAAATAAAACCCCAGAATAAATCTTTACCTACACCTTGCTTACTTTGGAATACTAAAGCAGTTTGAGGTTGTACGCGTTTTTGTACTATAAAGGCTAACCATTGAACTAAATAGAAATACATTTTTTCATCATTACCTGATAAATCTTGAATATGTTCTTTTAACATATTTAAATGTTTACTATCTTCATTATCAATTTCTCCATTATTAAGTTGTTGAATATAATCAATTGTAATATCAGGATATTTTGAAACTAAAGCATCCCCTTTTAATCCTTTGAATGTATTGAATATATTTTTATCTTCTTCTTGATTAGGTAAAAAGTCAATCTTTTTATATGTTCTTTTATTCTCATCTTTAAACCATTTCTGGATAAAATCTTTAGTGGTTACTTTAATATTTCCATCTTCTATTTTATATTCGTTATATGTAATAGTAGCGTGACGGTCAAATAATTTCTGTTTAGGTCTAATAATTAAATCATAGTATTCATCTTTTTCATCTACTTCACAACCTGCGGTAATATCATTACACCAAAAATTAGTTTTTTCAAATTCACTTTTTATAGCATCATATCCATCTATTTTTGAAAGATTTAAAACTTCATTATCTAAACTTGTAATACTTGTAAATTCAGTTAAGTTATATTCAATAGGTTTAATCATTAATTTCATATTTGTATTAAATTTAATATTTACTGCGTTTTCACATTCAATTCTTAAGTTATTATCAAATTTATCTTCTCCTTGTAATTTCTCAATTAATCCACCATCGTGAATATACACCCCCATATAACGCCCTTTCATTTCTAAATATGCTGATAAAAATAATAAATGTTCTCTTTCCATATTTTGTAATACTTTGGATAATAATTTAAATGTCATATTGGGTTGTTGTTGTAATGGTAAATTATGTTCTCCACTTTTTAGTTTCTTCCATTGTTCATATTTAGGGTCTGCCCAAATAGCCATAGCCAAACTATTAAATTCTTGTTTTAATACTTTTAAAAAATTATTAACTTCTTCATTCTTTTCAAATTCAATATCTAATATTTCAAATTCTTCATCATAATTTTTAATTGACCCACCAAAAGCAATCATTAAAAATTGTTGTTTTGATATCTTTCTATCTGGATGGGTTTTATTTAACCATACATCACGATTTTCAACATATTCTTTCATATTATTACAAGGTATATTATAAACCTTTTCACATAAATATAAAGCCAAATGATAATGAGCATTTACAAAATCTAAATCCCAATAAAAGCGTTCAGTCATTGGGTTTCTTATATCGCGTCTCATACCACTAATACCATTAATAGGATATAAACGACCTATATTTATAATATTACCATCTTTTGATTTAATTGTATTATTCTTTCCTGTATTATATACAACTTCTTTCATTCCTGCTTGTTTACGGTCTTTAAAATATTGAGTTAGTCTTTTAAGTGTTAACTTATCAATCATATTATTACTAATGATTTTATTATAATTATTTTCATCAAATAATTCACGACGGCTTATAATGGTAGGCTCAACATATGAATTTATGAATTCAATATTTACTGATGATGTAGATTGATTTGATGACATTCTTACTATTTAGTTAGATTTTAATTTAAAAAATTTAATTTATTATATAATATATACTTAGATAATTATTTTTATATCCAAACGAATAAATCATTTTTTTTTATTTTTTTATTAATTCCTATATTTTTTAAAAAATAGTTATTTTTTAAATAATTAAAATTTCCTAAGTTTTTAGACTTCTTCTTTTTTTAAAAGTTCTTTCTCTTTTTTCCGTCTCATATATTCTCGCATTTGTGCTTTACGACGTTCTTTATACTCAGGATTTTCATTATATGTTGTTCTTGCTTTTTCATTTATTATTTCTTTATTCTTTTCATTATATCGCTTTTTTGCGTTAATAATTGATGTGTAATATTTAAAGTATTTATTGAGTTCTTCAGGATTAGGTTCAGTCATTTTTATTTATTATACTATATAGGGATTAGATAATTATTTTTATATTAAAACGGATTAAATCATTTTTTTATATTTTTATATAAATTCCTATATATTTTAACATTTATAATTAGATACAATTAAGTAAAAATACGTATGTTTACTTAAAATGTAAGGTTAATGTAGGGATGTAGACTGAAGGGTATGTTTTTAACTCATTTATAAAATACTATTTTATTTTATTTTTTTATTTTTTTTTAGATTTTATACTTTTTATTTCAATTTGATTTTAACCCTACATACCCTACATACCCTACATTATTGAGTTTTATATAATTTATAAATACTGATATGTATATATAATATATCAATAAATAATAAATAAATAAATAAAAAAGTTGGATGTAGGGTTTGGCTGTAGGGTTTGATTTTAAATTTACAACCCTACATTTTTAAAATATCTTTAATTATAAATCTTTAATATCAATAATAATACTAAAATACTGAATATAAAATAATAATATATATATAATATTGAGTTAATCTCATAAGTATCAATATAATCATTATTATTTAAATAGTTTAGTGAAGCGGGCGGATTTACAAGCCGACCATTAACAAACTTATAAATTGGAAGCATGCCCTGATATGGCCCTATGAAGTCATAGGTATCATTTAAAGAAGGCCTATAATAAACATTATAATCTTGATTAAAATCTTTTGAATTAACCATTTTTTAAAATATTATATATTAATATAATAGTTTATTTTTAAACAAAATCAGTATTTATTTTATCCAATTTATCTAAATTATGAGCATCTAAAAAGTTTTTACTTTTAGATTTAATCGTTATATCTTTCCCTCCTTTTTGAGTTTTACTTAAAGCACTTATTAAATCATTCTTATGCCTTATATCAATTTGCCCTTCTTTCCGTCTCTTTCCTATATCTTGTAAAGTTGCCGCTTTATTATATGTTATTACCTTATCTCCCTTTTTGGCTATTGTTTCACTAATATTTCCACCTAATGAATGACCTAATAAAGTTATAGGTTGACCGTATTTTTCGCGGGCTTGTGATGCTACTTTATCAGCGTGTTTATAACGCTTTAAAGATTTAGGATTAACACCCAATGATATTTTAGCATCAGTTACTAAATCTTGAAATCCTGAAGTTCCGCGTGTTGTAACTGTAACGCCTCCAGTCTTATTATTTACATAAACTTGATTACGTTTTCCTGAAAGACCCTTGTCTAAAGTGTAACCTTCTGGGGCTTGAACTTTATTATTATATGATTTTTTTAATAATGTTTTAATCATATTTATATTATAAAATAACATATTATTTTAAAATATAAGGTTATTTTTTTAAAAAGTATCTATAAAATATTTAAATTGTTCGTGTTCTTTATATCTTAATTCCATTAATTTACTCATATTTTTTAAATCATCCCATCCTATATTTTTTAATAATGAAGTTATACCATAAACATAAATAACATCATCATATTCTTCTAATAATAAACCATAAGATGGGCTTAATAATATATATTCATTATATATATATTTATTACTCCATATAATTTGTTTCATTTTTTGTAGTTTCTAATTTATGTAAATATTTTTTATTTTTATTAAATATTTTAATTACTAATTTATCACTATTAAAAAAAGAAGTTACTTGATAATGTAACTGATTCTTATCATCATACATATGTTTAATCTTTTTTATACTATCCATTTTTTTATAATTACTAATTAATACTTATAAAAATTTTAAAATATATAAAAAAATAAATTATAAAAATCTTAATTTATGAGGTTCTATAAATCCTCTATTTATAGGTGGTGGTATAGGTCGGCGTGGTTCTTCTTCTTCTTCTTCACTCTCTTCTTCTTCACTTGAACTTTCAATAACCTTTTTTCCTTTACTTTTAGACTTCTTTTTTATAATAATCTGTTCTGGTTCACTTTCACTTTCACTTTCTACATATATGACTGTAGGGCGTTTTTTAGTAGGTTTCTTTTTAACAATTATCTTTTCTTCCTCTTCTTCTATGGGACTATTATCTATTACTTGACTAATTTGTTTATTTATACTTTTTCCTTTAGGTTTAGGTGTTTCAGTTGCTATAGGTGTAGGGTCTTCAATTTTAGGTTTTAAATCAGCCTTTTCTTTTAATGCTTTTTCTCTTGCTTCTCGCATTTTCTTAATTGCTTCATCACGAGCAGGTGTACGCACATAATTGCGTTTTGCTTTAGGCTTTTCAATACCGATACTTTCATTATCACTCATTTTATACTCTTATACTATATGTAAATATTTTTTTTTAAAATAATTAAAATTTAAATTAATTATTCTAATTCTTCTAAAGGCTCACCAAATCCAACACTTCCTAAATCACTAGGATTTTCTCCACCAGCTACTGAACTTTGTGTTGTTGATGGAACAACCTCTACATTAACCGTTGAAAAATCATTTGAAGTTCCTACACTTAAAGATTCTTCAGGTTCTTCTTCTTCATTTGGGTCAAAATTTATAATATCATCAATATTAATATTTCCATATCCCATATTAGCCATTCTAGCCAAAGCATCTAACATTCCCTTTTTAGTTTTATAATCTAAAATTGCATCTTGAATAACATAATCTAAATCTGCTGATGCTTCGCCTCCAAAATATTTATAAATATGGTCTCTAACTTCTTCTTTATTTTGACGCTTAAAAGCACGGTCTAATCTTTTATATATATTTGTTTCATTTCTTATGTCTTCTTCAGGACTAATTTCTCTTACTTTAGGAACTATTGTTTTTTCTTCCATCTTTGGAGCCACTTGCTGTAATCGAATAGGTTGGGCTGTTGGAACACTAAAACCAGTCGTCCCCCCTAATTGATTAAATTTCGGTTGTATACCAAGAGCAGATAAAACACCACTAAGGCCACCACCACCAAAAGGTTGGGTTTGTCCCATAGAAAAGCCAACAGTTCCTTTCCCTTGAGTTTGAACAAATTGAGAAGGCATACTTTCTTTAACCTTTTTAGTACTCTTTTTTTTAGGTTTCTTCTCTTTTTTTGTCTTCTTATCCTTACCACCTTTTTTAACTCTCTTTTTGACTTCTTTTTTATCATCCATATTTTTATACTTATATATTATTAATAAATATTATTTTAATGAATTTTTATAATAATTTTTATAAAAAATCTAATGTTAATATATATAACATCAAAACTATGGATATACTAAAAAAGAAACTATCACAAAAAGAGCGTCAATTAAATTATTACTATTCTAAAAAAGGACAAGATACATATCGGGATTATTATTTAAAAAATAAAGATAAAATAGCGGAATATGCGAAAGAATATAGGAAACAAAAGATAAAGGATAAAGAGAATATAAATAATAAAAAAAATAATAAAAATCCCAATTTTGAAATAAAGCGTGGTAAGTTCATTGTGACATTTGATTTTGATTAAGTCCATCTTCTAAATCTAATTGATTTAAATCTATAATAATAGAAGATATATTTTTATTATGATTTTTACATTTATTACTATTTTGATGACTCTTTAAAGTTAATTTACATACATCAGTCCCGCATCTATCACATATAATACGCTCATTCTTCTTTTTATAATAATTTGTTAAACTTCTTTGTATTTTATAACCTTTATACTTTTCATACCACTCTTTACCTAATTTTTTTATTTGGTCTTTCTTTTCATTATCACTTGTATAGGGACGATTACGATTTACACAATCTAATTTATACATTTCATAATATAACCTTTCTAATTTTCTTTGTTCTAATTTAGACTCTACAATATGCTCTCCTAATAATTCAATTTTACAATTTTCAACACCATACCACATAAAAACAAATTTTGAACTACAAGAATTTTTAGGATTTAATATATTTTTTTTATAATCACATACATGATTAGCATATCTAATATTTAAATCGTTTTCAGTGCTTCCTATGTAAATTCGATTTCCTAAAGGCGAGTATATTTTATATACTTTGATTTTAAAAAATGAGGCATCCATTTTAATTTATTTAAATTTCTTTTATCACGTGTGTATATACTTATACATTAGATTTTTTTTTCAAAATCTAAATTTGAAAATAAATTAATTAAAAATAATTAATTTATTAAAAAAATTCCTATATATTTTTTAAATTACTTCAAATTCTAATTTTATGTAAAAATCAGGTAAATTATAATTACTTAAATTACTACCATTAAAGTAATCAGTATTATCGCAATTTCTAAAAAAAACCCTAATAATATTAGAGGTAGGTTTGGAAATTGTAATTGTTTCATATTCATTTAAATTTGTTAAATAATAATATCCAGAATTTGCTATATATTTATTATTAATTTTAATAATTCCTAAGTTATTTACATTGTTATTTAATTTTGTATCTTGTTGATTAATTTTAGTTGAGAAATCAATAAATAATAATGCTAAATCATCATTTGGAATATTTATTTTACTTTTACTTGCCATATACCACCGAACTTTAAATAATTGATTATTATTAAAATTCTTTTTAAATAGATTATCCCAATCTACATTATAATAAGCATCATAATTATATACTCCTTGTATTCTATCCGTACTATAAATAATTAAACTAAAAATTTCTTTACTCATTTTTAATTTTTAAATAGATTTTATTCATCATTTCGCTTTTTATATTTATTCATCATATATGGGTTGTAATTCAATTTTTAAACAAAAATTTGGTAAATTATCAGTTAGTAAATTAGAACCATTCCAATAATTACTATTATCACATAAACGGAAATAAACTCGTATTTGGTTAATAGTAGGCTTTGTAATAGTAGTATAAGTATTCTCATATGCATGACGTATCCAATAATTATTTGCATCTGCAAAAGTAAATTCTACCATTCCTAAATTATTTACATTATTATTTAATTTTGTATCTTGTTGATTATAACGACTTCCAAAATCTACAAATAATAATCCTTGATGGTCTCCTGAATGTGAGGAAGTAGTACGAGAACCCATAGCCCATTTAAGACGGAATTTTTGATTATCAGGAAAATGTCTAAGTAAACTCGACCAATCCACATTGTAAAAATCATTATAATTATAAGTTCCAGCCACACCGTTATTTATTCTATCTGTACTATAAATAACAAAATTATAAGTCTCTTTTCCTTGAGATTTAATAGATGTATCAATTGCCATTTTTTATATAATATATTATACTATATAAAAATATTTAAATTATTTATAATTTCTTTTTTTTTATATTTATTTTTTATTTGTTATCTTCTTAATACCAATTACACCACCTACACCCTTTTCAATTTGTTTAACTGCTTCTTTTGTTTTACCTTGTGAACCAGCCTTTAAAGCACGACCTCCTGCTTGTCCAACTCCCCCAATTAGTTCAGCGGTTTTAAGAGCAGGCATTAAAGCAGGGGCTAAAGCAGTACCAGCAGTTGCCTTTTCTAAATCACTAGCGTACTTTTTAACTTCGCCACCAACAGAACCTAAAGCACCTCCTACTTGACCACCAAAGGCTTTAGCACCTTTTCCTAACATTTTAATCTCCTTTGATGACTTATTAAAGAATTTTGAGGTATCTTTATTAAGTTTATTAAAGAATTTATTCATTACCATTTTTACTTGTTTATATATTATTAATGAATATTTTAATTATTTTTATAAAAAGTTTTTTTTATTATTCTAATTCTAATTCTTCCATTTTTTTAACTATTTCATCAAATCCTATATAATTAGATTCATTAAATTCTAATTGTTTTTCTCTTTCTATTCTTGGCTTTTTAACTTCTTCAATTTCCTCAATAACACATTCAGAACCTTCATTATGATTATTTTGTTTAAATTCTCCTCTTAAATCTTCAGGAGTTACATCTTCAGGTTTTAAATGAAACATCTCAACGGTTTCTTTATATTTATCGTGATACATCTTTTTTAACATCATCGTCATTAATTTCACTTCTTTTTTACTTAAATCGCTATTCTCAATTAATTCAAATAAAGCCAGCATTTCATCATCAAATTTATCTCCAAATTCGCGTTTAAAATAATCAAAATCATATTCTAACTCTTTAATCTCTTCTACATTAGAAAGTTTAAAATCTTCAATGCTATATTTTCGGGATTTATAAATATTTGTAATTGCTTGGTAATTCATTTTTAGTTATTTATATACTATTACATAAGATTTTTTTTAAAATGAAATTCTTTAATTCTCTTCATCATCTTTTAATAAAATCCTATTATAATTCATATCATAAATACGCCCTCCATGATTTGTATGAATACATAACCAACTATGAGGGGCTTTAATAATCTTTAATAATTCAATATATTCATCTTTATCACTTGATGGGAAATATTCATTATAAATTCCTTCTAATTCACTTTTACTTAATCCATTAAATAAAACAATTTCCGTTAATGAGCGTCTCATTACTTTAGGAATCATTCCTAATAAATTCTGTACTAAGAAGACTGTAGTAAGTCGTAAGTGACGCCTATTATTACACATATGACACAATAATTTTTGTTTATGTTTATCTTTAAAATAAGCTTGTTGGTCATCTATAATTAAAAGTGTTGACTCTTCTTCTTCAGTATATTCACTTATCTTTTCATATATATCTTCTAAATCCTCTAAATCATTATAGATTTGGTCTTCGGGTAATAACTCATCAAAATCAATATCTTTCATTGATTTACGGGATGATTGAGGCATTACTAAAATAATATGATTAAATGCTTTACGCCATACACGACCATATCCTCCATTTGAACCATTCCCTCGTGTGGTAAGCATACCTGTAACGAAACTCGTTTTTCC
>JACCDT010292986.1_pt1 | contig 13907 bp, 16 predicted proteins | sample 7446291 | NCBI WGS metagenome assembly JACCDT01 (sample SAMN15323446, study PRJNA562643) | freshwater metagenome | isolation source: river surface water | place: USA:Blue River Watershed | collected 2017-08-17
ACTGAGGAATCATCGCAGGATCTGGGTGTTGTCCCCTCGACCAGTCCGGGCGATCAAATATCCCAATCCAGGTACCTGCCGTATAAAAACCAAAGGAGAACAGGTCTGGAGCAATGCCAAAGAAAAAGGACCACCAAAAGTTCATCCGATTCTTGCGACCGAAGGCCACTCCCCCATACAGCCCGTGCGACACGATATCCATACTCTTTTATTTGAGCGCTGTCAGCATGACAGATATAGCCCCTCTCAATTAACCTGAATTTCAAAAGGGTACATGCCCATACTACAGTTACCAGCAATCTTTCCCGGTGCGAGTGTCCCGAGATCGATATCTGTTACGCCGCTGGCGGGAAGATTTTTACTCACTTTGAGACTCGGGATGCGAATGGCCGAAGAACAGTCAAACGTACCACTGGTGTTGATGCGGAGGGTGGTCGGTATTCCAGCTTGGGCGGTGGTCACACGTGGCAAGTAGCCACCCTTGGCTCGAATCTCGATAATCTGCTTCCCATCGACTCTGGTGACGTTATTTTCCTTCTGTTCAGGATCGGTCTCTTCCCCTCCTGGGCGTCCACCGAAAATGAGATAGCCCCCGAAAGAGAGCGTCAGAGCAAGCATCAGTCCAAAAAATATTTTCATAGGAATAGAGTAACTTACAGACTCAGGAGTGCCGGGAACATACCCACGGCCACCAGGCTATTATAGAGGTTAAAGAGCGCAAAGAAAATAACGATGAGGCCGGCCGTCTTAAAGAATAGTCCTCTCTGGGCGCTACGCTCTATACTGAACGAACTGAAACTGATCAGTCCGAGCACCGGCAGTGTCCCCAAGGCAAACGTGAGCATTGTGAGACCGCCAGTGAGAAAACTCCCCGTTGAGAGTGTGTAGAGCTGCATCGACTGAGTAAATCCGCACGGCAGAAAGAAGGTAGCAAGACCAATAAGGATCGGGGTGAGGGTGTGATTGAAGCGCGTCACTCCGAAGGCGTACTTGGAAAGAAACTTGGGCATAGCTGGTTGCAGACGTTTGGCCCACGGAAAGACATCGAGGAGATTGATACCCAGGATGAGCATAACAAGACCAATGAGGAAACTCATGATAAACGTCGCACCCGTACTCAAAGCAAAGTTCGATCCAATCGCCCCAATAACTCCTCCGAGGACAAAGAATGAAACGAGTCGACCGATATGAAAGAAGAGCTGAGGTTTGACCCGATCCCCTTCTTTGGCAAAAGTAGCCGAAACCGAGAGTACCAATCCGCCCACTACCGCCATACAGGTCGAGAGCGAAGCGATGATACCAATGAGGAACACCGTGCCATAAGAAACAGTCGTCGTATCTACGAGATTCACGATTCCTGTCTTTTGCAATCCGAGAAAAAGTGCCACAAGCACCAGCGCCACAGGCAAGGCGATTCGAAATTGTGACCAGTCAGCGACTTGCTCCTGCTTCTCAACCGAAAGAGTATAGCCGTGTTTCTTGAGCACGGCATTTAGTTCAACTGCAATCGCTTCTGGGGTCTGTTCGCCAAAATCACCTGTCACCGTCACGGAGTGAGTCTTGAGGCTCGATACTGCTTTCGTCACGCCAGGGTATTCTGAGAGTTCTCCTTCCGTAAGAAGAATGCAGGAGTGACAATGCATCCCCGAAACGTGAAAGGTGTGTGTTTGTTCCATAAGATTAGAGTTTTTTGGTTTTGAGGCGAAGCGAATTACTGACGACCGAGACACTGGAGAGCGCCATCGCCAGTCCTGCAAAGACAGGATTGAGGATTATGCCCCAGAGCGGAAAGAGGAGCCCCGCGGCGACCGGTATCCCAACAACATTGTAGATGAAGGCCCAGAACAAGTTCTGTTTGACAGTAGAAAGCGTCGCTCGTGAGAGTTCGATAGCTTGAGAGAGCTTGCGTAGATCGCCATGAAGGAGCGTCACCCCGGCTGACTCGATAGCAATATCCGTTCCAGTAGCCATCGCAATCCCGACCTGTGCCTGCGTGAGTGCGGGGGCATCATTGATACCATCCCCTACCATAGCGACCACCTTACCCATCGCTTGGAGCTCCTTGATCTTGCCGGCTTTTTCCTGTGGCAAGACTTCGGCCATCACGGTATCGATACCCGCCTCCTTGGCGATACGCTCTGCCACAATAACATTGTCTCCGGTAAGCATGATGACCTCGATTCCCTTCTCATGAAGACTCCGAATAGCTGCCACTGATTCGTCCTTGAGAGCATCGGACAGGGCCACGAGCCCGACGCGCTTCTCATCAACCTCTACCACAATCACAGTCTTTCCCTCCGACTGGAGCGTCTGAAGCACTGTATCCTGCTCGCCCTTCTCTGGTTTGTGAATAAAAATATTTTTTTCTCCACTGCGCGCTTTGACGCCCACTCCTTCGAGCGCCTGAAAATCCGTCACGGGTATGAAGTCCGCTCCGACCGCTTGGGCCCGAGCTACCATCGCTTCGGCCAAGGGGTGTTCGGACATTATTTCGACACTCCCCACCAGAGTGAGGATCTGCTTTTCATCATACGCAGAATCGAGCACACGCACATCTGTAACTTCGGGCTTACCCTTGGTAATCGTGCCTGTTTTATCGAGCACAATCGTATCAACCTGACTCAGGAATTCCAGGCTCGTTGCGTCCTTCACCAGGATCCCGTACTGTGCTCCTTTGCCGACGCCCACAATGATAGCGGTTGGCGTCGCGAGCCCCAACGCACAGGGACAGGCAATCACGAGTACCCCTACAAAAGACAAGATACCGTATGATATTGCCAGCGTCTGCCCGAGAAAAATCGATCCCACTATCACCCAGAGCGCGAGCGAGAGAAAGGCGATACCCAAAACGACGGGGACAAAGATGCTTGAGATTTTGTCGGCCGTTGCCTGAATAGGCGCCTTGGAACCCTGGGCATCCTCAACCATGGCAATAATCTGCGACAGCATCGTATCTGTGCCCACTTTGGTCGCACTGAGGGTAATACTCCCCTGCTTGTTGAGGGTCGCCCCGATCACTACATCACCTGGTTTTTTATCAACCGGGATGGATTCACCAGTTATCATCGATTCATCAAGAGAGGTATTGCCGGTGAGGATAATGCCGTCGACCGGGATCTTGCCTCCCGGCTTCACAATGACCACATCACCGACCACGACCTCACTCATCGGCACTTCCACTTCTTGGCCATCGCGCTGCACCAGGGCTGTTTTGGCCTGAAGGTTGAGGAGCTTTTCAATCGCTTCGCCCGTTTTTTCTTTCGAGCGGGCCTCGAGATACTTCCCGAGTGTGACAAATCCAATCACCACAATCACCACGTCAAAATACGTGTACTCCGGTAGCAGGAAGCGTTCGCGCACCTGAGGGACGAGCGTGATCACGGCACTGTAGAGATACGCTGTGAGTGTCCCGATACCGATGAGGGTATCCATATTGGCTACCCGATAGCGTACGAAACGTGTCACCCCATCGATAAACGGACGGCCAATCCAAAACATTACCGCGGTGGAAAGTGCCAGGGCGATAACATTGAAGAGCTCCATCGGGAGCGGCAGATTGGGAACAAAAGGCAGTGTCTTTCCGGCGATATCCCACATCATGATAAAGAATACCCCGAGGGCTATCGGCACAACAAACTCGGTCTTGGCCTTTTGGGAAGCCATCTCCATTCCATTTCCTTTCATATCCGCATGAGCCTCCACCGAATGCTTCTCTTCTCCTTCCGTAACAAGCTGGTATCCATATTTGGTGACGGCTGTGTTCATCTCGTCCACTGATACACTTTGTGCGTCAAACACGACCGTTACTTTTTCAGTCGCATAATTAACTTCTGCTTCTTTCACTCCCGCTACCTTCTTGAGTGCTTTGGTTATAATAGTGGCGCAACTCGCGCAGTGCATGCCGGTAACAGCAAAGGTATTTTTGTTCATACAACTTAGAGGTTATACCAGGTACTGCGCCACCCGGAAAGCATGGTGATGCCACCCTTCAAGAACGCTTCAACAGCGTCAGCGTTATCAAGTACGGCGCTCCGACTCGATTTGACTCGGACGTCTTGTGTCATGATGACACCATTCTCATGATGAGCAATGAGGGCGTTCAGAAAGCGCAGATCAAAGGTCTGGTCGTAGTCCCCCAGTTTGGGAACGATAGGATCTGTGACCTTTCTCGTATCCTTGTACCAGTCTTTCTTCCAGGCATACAGTTCGGCGATTGCTTTGGGCTCATCCGCGAGTATTGCCTCTGCCAATTTTTTAACTTCGGCGCGTTCACTTTTTTTGGCCTGCTCCGCGAGAAGCATCGCCCCGCGGTGGTGGGCGATCATCGCATTCACATATCGTAAATCAAGCGTCCGATCCGGTCGCCCCAAGTCCATCGAATTTTTTTCATACATAGAGAGTCGGTACTCCGGAGTGAGAGCATAGCCGATACCTACCCCGAGAATACCTGTAAGAATCATGAGCGAGACGGCCAGTGTTGAAAATGGTGATGACATATATTTTCTGTATAATTATTTAATATTAAGTGGAGTTGAACTATTTTCTTTTCAACTGATACACCTTGAGAATTTCTGCTTTGGCTTGAGCCTCTTTGCCGGTCTTCATCTGTCTGATCACACAAGTACTGAGGTGGGTTTCCATGAGGAGATCCTCGATGACAGTGAGGGCCTGCTTTACGGCCGAGGTCTGGGTGATGACATCAATACAATAGGCGTCTTTGGCTACCATCTCTTGGAGACCCCGCACCTGGCCCGCGATGATCTTGAGTCGGCGCTCAATCTTTTGCTTGGAGGTATGCATGTGATTTTTCTCACTGTTTATGCTCCTATCATAATACCCCCCTGGGGGTATGTCAAGAGGTACCAAAAAACACCCTTGCGGGTGCTTGATCGGTTCTGTTTGGATAGACACTTAGAGATCTTGGAGTTCGATACTTTTGAGGAACGCTTTGCGGGCAACCCCTTCGAGCACCCGACCCTTGCCGGGCTTGAGGGCACCGAGATGCACGTCCATAACCCGGGTCCGAACAAGCTCCTCGACGGTGAGTCGGGCCTCGGAAAGCATACGCCGAATGTGGTGACGCTTCCCTTCGGTCAGAATGATATGAAGTGTGTGTGGCGGGACAACAATCACCTTTTTGGCCTTGAGCCACTCACCAGCGTTGTAGACCCCCTCCTCGAGGATGCGTTTGAGATTCCCTGGGATGTCTTCGCGGACGATGACCTTGTACTCCTTCTCGTGCTGATAGCGAGGATGGAGCATGCGCTCGGTCACCCGGCCGTCATTCGTGAGGATGATGAGGCCCTCGGAATCCTTGTCGAGGCGTCCCACTGGAAAGGTCCCGGCGTAACCGGAAATCTGTTCAATCGACTGTTCCCACTCGGCGGGCGAATGAGTGATGATACCGCGAGGCTTGTAGTAAGCGATGTACTGGTGTTTCTTGGTCGGACGCTTGGGGTCCTTCAAAATCGCGACCTCTGTCTCAGCACTCGCAACTTTGTCACCAAGAACTGCCTTTTTTCCAGCGATTGTAACGAGGCCAGCCTCGATCAACTCATCGGCCCCACGCCGAGTCGCGAGACCTTTTTGCGCCAGGTAACGATTGATACGAATAGGATAGATAATTTCTTCAGGCATAGTATTGGAATTCATATCACTTTGACATGAAATTGGTTTAAAGTCAATAAAAAAGGGGTTGGTCGAAACCAATCCCCTGCATGTGTGCGAAACGCGGTTCGCGCCTTAATTGTCAGGTAGTCACCTTCTCGGGCTCACAGCGGAAGCGAATCCAGGGTTCGTTCCCGTTCCGGACGATCGACTGAAATTCGCGCTGGTACAGCCCCGCGTAGAGCATACGGGCCAGATCGTGAAGCAGCACCTGCTCGCGCCAATAGTCGATATCACTGCGAGCCGGATCGTATGAATCACGCTCCGTCATCTGGATGAGGTACTCGATCTGCGGCCTATCGCCCGCACTGACGCCGAAGAAAAGTTCGTTCCCAGCAATGCTCTGCACCTTGCCTCGGCGCCAATCCTGGTCATTCACCTCGCGCTCATAAACGATACGGGCGAAGACCTCAGCATCGCCGTAGCTCCCCACCTTCACACCAGTGCGTTGATGACTAGTAAAGTCAAGACCGAGATCAGAGGTAAGTCGCTTACTGCCGACCCACTTGATGTCGGGCAAATAGCGATCCATTACCGCGAGCTCGTCTTGGACGTTGAGCACATAGGCACCCGACGCACCCTTCAACACCGGAGTCAGAGCGAAGCTGTAGCGCTGGGCAAAATGACGCATGTAATAGCGACCTTCCCTGATGATTCGATCGAAAATGCCAGCCACCTTTTCATGGGTTTCATCCCGCTCATTAACCGGCTGGATTGCCAGACAGTCGCCATAGCGACGCAGGCGAATCTTGGCCCCCGTGATGCCAACCTCCGTATTCATGTACGACCTGCCCTTGGTCAGCTCTTCAACTGATAACTTGCCGAGACCAAAGAGTCCCGATTCACTCCTGCCCGCCTTCAAGGAACGCGTCAACACATCCCGAAGTTGCTCAGGCTTGGTCGTCTCTTCGACAAAGAGCTCGTAGCACCTGGCCAGCACCACTTCGAGGGCTTCGGGCTCATAGGCACCATGACGGAAATTGAAGGCATGGCTGATGAGAAAAGAAAGATCCATCGGCTTGACCTTGGCATGAATGTTGCACTTGCTACCAAAGAGCCTGCTCGTATCGAATTCCATGACACACTCCAAAAGTTGAGAAAGTACTGAAGGCGAACCAGTTCGCCAACCATTCGGCCCAGGCCGACTGGATAGAACAGGACCAATCCCGCTCTACCACAAGAATCCCCACAGGTGAGAATCCCAAGCTAGATAGGATGATTTCCGACAGTATGGCAAAAGCAAAAGCTCCGGTCAAATTAGACGGAGCACTTCACGCAGCGGCAACCGAGCTTTTGGATGAAGCCTTCAAAGTGGTCCTTGCCGTAGTGGTAGGTGATTTCTTCCCCTTCCTTGATGTTACGCTTGGCGACGATAAAGACGCGACCCCGACGATTGAGGGCCTCGCAGTTCGGCCGGCAGGAGTGGTTGGCGTAGCGCGCAGTGTTGTAGCGCGGACTGCCATCGATGTCCCAACGAGTGTTCACATTAAACATATAGCGGTTGTCGCGTTCATCCCCCACTGAGGTCGGGATACGCTCGCCGATATACTCGATGATAGTTGTCCCCTTCTTGATCGGGACGATGGCAAAGAGGCCGAGACCGGCACGGCTACGTTTGACGACTATGTACGGAGACGATGATGGTTTGGGTGTGGCCATAAATAGTGAGTGATACATAAAAGAAAAACCGTCCGAACCTGGACGATTCTCCTCTGAAAATCTACTGTACTAGAAAACAAAGAATGAAGCAAGAGGAAGATGTGGTTCATTCATAGCGGAGGGCCTCCATGGGACTGAGGCGGGCGGCGCGGGCGGCCGGGTAGTAGCCAAAGATGATACCGATGATGGTCGAGACAAAGAAAGCAAGGAGGACCGATGAGAGTGAGATGGTCGCCTGTATCCCAAACGCGCTCATGATGCTGGTCACCGCGAACCCGAGGAGAATCCCCAGCCCTCCCCCGAGAAAAGTAAGGAGGATAGCTTCAAACAGAAACTGGATCTGGATGTCACGCCGTTTGGCCCCAATTGCTTTGCGGAGACCAATCTCTCGCGTCCGCTCCGTCACGGTCGTGAGCATCATGTTCATAATCCCGATCCCACCGACCACCAGTGAGATACCTGCTACCGCTCCGAGGAGTGTAGTAAAGGTCGAGGTGACGGTCGAAGCGGTTGAAACGATATCAGCCTGATTCATGATGCGGAAGTCAGCCTCTTCTTTGGGAGCGAGCTCGTGCGCCGTCCGAAGGAGCGTGGTCGCTTCGGTTGAAGCAGCGGTCATATCGGCGCCACTTTTGATCTTGAGACTGATGGTCGAGAGATACACGTTACCTGCGAAATACTGCTGGGCGGTAGAAAGCGGGATAGAAATGAAGTCATCAGAACTCCCGAAGCCGGTCGCTCCTCGGACGGTCGCGACTCCGATCACGGTGAAGTCGACGTTGCCAATGCGAATCTTTTTGCCAATAGCACTCCCACCGGCTCCAAAGAGCTCGGTCACGACATCTGGTCCGATAAAGGCTACCTTGGCGAGCGAGCGCTCGTGCTCCGATGTGATAAACGAACCCTGGGCTACGGAGACGTTTCGGACCGCAGCATAGTCGGCGGTCACACCAGAGACACTGGTATTGGTATTGTTTCCTAAGGCAGTCACCTGCTTTCGACCGACTGATACTTCGGGGGCCACTTTGTCGATCACGCTGAGTCCAGCTTTGAGCGCTGTGACATCATCGAGTGTCAGTGACTGGGCCGAACCCTGTGCACCCCGCACTTCATTCCCTGGTCCCTGCTGAGACCCAGGGCGAACCATCAAGAGATTGGATCCCATGGCCTGGATGTTTTGTTCGATCGAGGTTTGGGCCGCTTTACAGATAGCGACCATGATGATGACCGACGCAATACCGATGACAATACCGAGCACAGTCAGTCCCGAGCGCACCTTGTTCACGGTAAGCGCGGTATAAATTTCGAGGATGAAGTCAGAGAGAGACATACTTAGGCTTTATGCGTGCGCTCGTCTCTCACGAGTTCACCATCACGGATAAAAAGGATGCGATCAGCGTGTTCGTCTACTTCACGCTCATGAGTAATAATGATGACGGTGTGGCCCTCTTCGCGGTTGAGACGTTCAAAGGTCTCAAGGACCATGTCACCCGTCTTGGTATCGAGATTGCCGGTCGGTTCGTCAGCGAGGATAAGCGACGGGTGGTTGACGAGGGCGCGCGCGATAGCAACCCGTTGCATCTGGCCACCAGAGAGCTGGTTCGAATGATGCTCGTAGCGGTCCTCCGGAAAGGCTACTGCCTGGAGTGATTCGGTCACGCGCTGCTCGCGTTCACTCTTTGCCGTCTGTCCGTAGATGAGTGGGAGCATGACGTTTCGGAAGACGGTCGTACGCGGGAGGAGGTTAAACGACTGAAAGACAAAGCCGATTTTCTCGCGCCGAATCTCGGCTAATTCATCATCAGCAAACTGGGCGATATCTCGTCCGTCTAAGAGGTATGACCCACTCGTAGGCGCATCAAGTGCTCCGAGGATATGAATGAGAGTCGACTTGCCCGATCCGGAGGGACCCATAATCGAGACGAACTCTCCGTCCGCTATGGTAAAGGAAATCCCCTTCAAAGCGACGGTCTTGTTGTCGCCATTCTCATAGACTTTGGTAATGTTGCGACATTCAATCATAGAGAGTCTTAACGAGAGCGGTTATTGCCTCCTCTGAAAAGGGAATTCAACCAATTCCCCGAGGTGGCAGGAGTGGTCGAAGTGGTCGTCGCTACCGTGACCTGGTCCCCTGCCTTGAGGCCACTTATGACTTCGGTGTTGACGTTGTCAGTCACACCGACGACGATACTTCGCTTGGTGGTACCGACCCGGACACTCGTCTCACCATCAGTCAGAGTCAGTGCTTCGTTTGGCACCAAGACCACATTCTTTTTTTCCACGACCACGATATCGGCAGTGACACTCATCCCGGGCTTGAAGAGAGCGGCTTGTTCATCGAGCGCAATCTCAGCCCCATAGGACACCACTCCCTGGGTAGTTGTCCCCAGAGTATCGAGCTTGGCGATGTGCCCAGTGAGGACCATATCCGGGAGGGCACTCGGCGTCAGGTTGACGGTATCGCCCACATGGACTTTCACCACATCGACTTCATTGAGAGAGATAACGGCTTTCATCTCTTTGGTAATGACCGAGGCCAAGACGGCGGTCTGTGAGATAGTGTCGCCACCATCGACATCGAGTCCAGTCACGATGCCATCAAAGGGCGCCCGGATAGAATAATCAGCCAGTTTAGAGTAGGCCTTTTGGAGGGCGAGCTCCTGCTGTGCGACCGAGACTTCTTGGGCACGACGTACCAATGTCTCATCGTCATTCTTGGCTGCGTACTCCTTTTCGGTCTGCTGCCTCTTGATCTGGGCTGACTTGAGCGCGAGCTCGGCCTCCTTCACACTCCTCTGTGCATCTTCGGAATCAATGGTTGCAATGAGCTGTCCCTTTTTGACGGTCTCATCATTTTTGACAGCCACTGACGTCACCAGGGTGGCGTCCCCAGCTGCGACGGGCTTCAGGTCCACCTGGGACTCTGCTTCAATCTAACCACTCCCAGAAACACTGACCCGGAGCGTGCCTTCGGTCACCGCTACTGACTTGGTGATGGGAGTCACCACTTTCGTAGTTGTCCCAAACATTCGGTAGATACCAAAAGCCACTCCTCCAATAAGGAGAAGAGTGACTACCTTGTGCTGCTTACAAAAACGAAGAAGAGTTGTCATACGCGGATTACTGAGATAAATGAGTTGGGAAGACCCGAATGAGTTGGGCACTGATGACACCATCGTCCCCTGGCTTGCCGACGACCACAATGCTTTCCCCAGTGGCAAGCGTTGTCGAAGCGACCGTTTCCGGACCACGATTGACGATAGTGAGCTCACTTAAGCGGACGGTGACCTCTTGGTTGTCACGATCCTTGATGATAAGTGTATCTCCACTGACTGAGAGAATCTCCCCAGCCACACCGTGACCACTCCGCACTCCTCGGTCCATCATCTTCCCCATCATCCCGCCTGGTCGCCCATCTCGACCGCCATCTCGGTCAGCCCCGAGAAAGTTACGTTCGTAATTTTGTCCAAAATGAGTGGAGAAAAATGCCTTACCCATCCCCACCTTGACCCCAGCTCCAAAGCTGACAAGCGCGATAAGGAGGACACCCGAGACAAAGGCGGCGGCGACAAAGTACTTCGATTCGGCAATTTTTTTGACCGTCATAGGATTGTGATTATGAAATACGTTCTCCATGAATAAAAGTGTGTCCACCCCGTTCTAGGATTCTCATCCAAGAAGAGAGTGCCCAGAAAAAGAGCGTCAGTGGAGCAAAGAGAAAGAGAAGTGGCACGATAGGGAGCGTCTCAAGGAGTGAATAGGTAAAGTCCGGGAGAGCGCTCACAATGAGACCAAGGTCAGTCGAAAGGAGCGTGAGGAGAGACCAAAAGGGTGACTGCCAGAGGTCACTCCCATACTCAAAGACCCCAAACAGGGCGCTCCCGAGAGAAAGGATAATGCCAAAGAGAGAGATCATACGTACCCGGCGCATGGCCCGGACCTCTGCCAGGCGGAGACTTACTCCGAGACGCTCTTCAAAGAGAGGGTCTGGCTCGATGGCAATACTCTTAAAATGGCCGGAAAGAGTTTTCATAGGGAGTAGTTACACAGATATTACGAGCGTGGGTACTCCACGGACGCATCCAGGGACTGATAGGCATCCCGGAGCTTGCCGAGGGCGCGGATATGTCGACTCTTGATCGTATTATAGGGTTCCTCAAGAATCTCGGCGGTTTCCTCAAGCGAACAATCCTCTCGATAGACCAAGACGAGGAGTGTCCGATAGAGGGGCGAGAGGAGAGCGAGTGCCCGATCGAGCCTGGCCGTCGCATCCTCACGATTGAGGAGTGCCGTTACCGTAGGCTCAATCATGAGCTCCTCCTCAAAAGGCAAACTGTCATCTTCATCACGAAAGGAAGCAAACGGAAGAGCCCGCTTCTTTTTCAAGGCATCGAGCGCGGTACGCTTGGCAATGGTATAGAGCCAGGTCTTGTATGACTGGGTACGATCATAACGACTGAGATGACGCCAGGCTTTGATGAGTGTTTCTTGGACCACATCCTCGGCCATATCCTGGTCACGGACCATAAGAAACACAAATCCATACAGCGGTCCGAAGTAGGGACGCATGAGCTCCGCAAAGGCCCCCTCTTCTCCCGAAAGAGCCCGCTCCAAATTATCTCTGAATATTTCACTCATAAGACTCCTATTGCACTCCTCGGGCCAACAAGAAGCACGGGAGACCCTCTTTATACTATACGATGCGACGCGGAGATCTGACCCAAAAGAAAAGACAGCCCCGGAGGGCCGTCATTTTCGTAGACTCTCTCAGACTTATGAGAGGTGAGCAGAAACGAGCTTGGTCATCTCAAACATCGTCACTTCAGCCTTGCCAGCAAACACGACCTTGAGCGCATCGTCCGCGAGGATGTTTCGCTTGTTCTGTGGATTCTGGAGGTCGTGCTTCTTGATGTAGGCCCAGAGAGCCTTGACCACCTCTGACCGAGGCATCGGTCCAGGACCAACTACTACTGCCAACTCTGCACTGACCTTCATCGGCTTCATGAACGCCGCATTCGACTTCGCCATAAAATCATCTTATGAATTACTGCTTCGTCCCTTATCATAGCGCTTGTTTCGCTCTTTTCCTAGTGTTTTGGTCAAGCTCCTATTAAAATGGCTTAGATAAGGGATAAATTGTATGCTCTCCTCTCAGCGTTTTCCAGGCAAAAGTGACTCAATGGTATTCGGTGTTGGCTTGAGAGCGGTCCTGAATTTTTCCACCACTGACTTACGTGTGGCATCGTCCTCGTAACGATCGATATAGGCTTGCATCACCGGTATCGCCTCACTGGTACGCTTTTGTTTGATGAGAGCGACCGTATAGTTGTACCAGGTCTCTCCGAGTTCCGGTGTAAACTCATAGATATCACGGAGGAGCTCGGCCGCCTTGCCGTAATTTTCTTCCATAATATAGAGATTGGCGAGATTGTAGCGGACCGGGAATAATTCCGGATGATTCTCCACTACTCTCGTGAGGAGACGCTTCGCTTCTTCGGTTTTGCCCGCTTTCTTCAAGAGTGCCGAGAGAGCCATAGTGGATGCCGGGGCATCTGGATAGCGAATCAGGGAGCGCCTGAGGGCGTTCTCGGCTCCGCGGTCATCCCCTACATGGAGGAGGCGCTCAGCCTCATGCCAATCTGGGTCATACGGTGGGGTCTCGACTCTGGACACAAAGGCCTTGACCCGAGCCTCTCTCTCAGTGGGAGGGAGGTCTCGCACCTCGCGGAAGAACGTGAGAAGCCGATAATTTGAGAGATCATCACTCCGTAACACGAGGAGCTTCTTGAGTGCTCCTTCGGCTTCGGTCACCTGGCCGAGAGCGAGATTGGTGAGCATCAGGTTGCCATAGGCCCAGGCATACTGCGGATCAACTTCAAGCGTCTTCTTTAATAATGTCTGTGCCTCTATATACTGCCCCGCTGTCAGCGCCTGATAGCCGAGGGCATGATACGACTGCGCTACGGTATCAAATCTGACCACTGGCAAGGGGTACCAGGCAAGAAGTAACGCCATGAGTGCCTCCATGGCGAGGATTACAGGATGAAAAGTCCGCCCTTCACGCACTGAACGGATGAGGTACGCGACAGCACCGCCAGCGAGGATGAGAAAAAACGGGAGGAGAGGCAAGCGATAGCGAGCATTGACCGTGGTCAAGAGAAGGACCAGAACGGAAGCACCGAAGAAGAGGAGGAATGATCGTCCCCGTAACCTCCCCTCAGGTCGCATCGTCTGCCAGAAATCTCGCCAAAAGAAAAGAATCCCCCCAATCACCGCGAGAATACTGACGAGCCAAAAATTGGGCAGGAACCAGAGGAGCGGCATGGTATCCCGATAGTAGCTGTACTGATAGTTATCACTAAACTCCGAGTGGTTGAAGATGAGGAGTACCTTGTTCCAGAGGATCGCCAGAAAGTGTCCTGGTGCCTCGCTCATATCACTCAAGGCTTGGCGTACCCAGAAACTTGAGACCTGAGAAGGCGTGAGAGTATGCCCAAGGGTGGCCTCAGCCATCCCGACAGCATCCACCTCCTCATAGCGAGGATCGGGTCGCAAGAACGGCGGGACGAGTGCGGTCGAGC